>Ga0228710_1003897_pt1 | contig 23657 bp, 15 predicted proteins | sample MedpolnodulmetaG_FD_177995 | JGI IMG/M metagenome (GOLD analysis project Ga0228710, IMG submission 177995) | Root nodule microbial communities from Medicago polymorpha collected in Santa Monica, California, United States - pink nodules | ecosystem: Host-associated > Plants > Roots > Nodule...
GAAAAGAATAATCTAGAGAGAGTAATAATAAAAAACAGAATTAACACGGAACAAGGGTTATTGATGAGTTGAGTGCTATATATAAATTGAGTTGTATTGTTATGAGCCGCACCGTTCTCATAATCTCAAAAACACAAACAAACACACACTTTCTCTCGCTGCGCCTCCTATCGCCTCCACCACTTTCTTCTTTCAATCTCTTCTAGGGTTTGCTTCCTTTCTCTTCCTTTTTCTATCGCTTTTTCAATATTCCTTCATATTTTTATGATTATTTATTTCTTTTGTTGATTTTCAAATAACCTAGATCCTGTTATCTGAATCGTCTTCTAGCTCTATATGTTTTCGATTTAATTTATTTATTTGTTTCATGATTTTTTATTTTAATCGATGATATATCATTGAGATCTGAATATTTTTCGACTATGATTTTTGTTGCGTTGTTGTGTGTAACGATTTTCCGTTAAGCTTAATCACTTGGTGATAAAGGTTGAATTGAAAATTTGTTTTGTATCATTGTTTGATTGATTAGATGTTATTTCTTTTTGGTTTTTGGATTTTTTTTTATTTGATTAGGTTTTTTAGGTTTAGGTTATTATTTATTTATGAATGATTAGGTTTAAATTTCGGTGTTTGTATATGCTTTAATCTGGATTGATCTGGTTTAGGTTGTATACGATTGATTAGGTTTTAGGTTTAGGTTATATTCAAATATTTGTTATAGAGCTGAATTATTTGGCAGATTACTGTGTGTTCATAAATGATTTAATGCTTGGTTATCATTGTTTTGTAGATTTGTTTGATTTAATTATAACATGCTTGAATTATTAAGCTATTTGCAAGTTGATTTTGGCAAAATATTGTTATTTTTGGCTGCAGATGGTTGCAATTAGTTATTAACTAATTCCATCTTTTTCGGTTTTGATAGTTGTGTTTGTACTTTGCTAACATTGTAGCTTAGCAAAGCACTAACATTGTGGGTTTAACTACTTTTACCTGCCCTTATTTTGTCGCCTTCCAGAATTGTTAACGTTGATGGTTTTACTGTATATTTAGGCATTAATGTTGGGTTTTTAACTAGTTTTGCCTTTTTTTTTTTCCTGTCTACCGGAAGTGTTTTAATTATCAAATATTTCCCTGTTGTAACCAAATTAATGTAGCTTCTAATTGTTGATTCAGGATTCCTGCTAGTTCTGCGGTGGCAGATTCTGAGGTGAAGGTGCAACGTTGAAGTTTCTTTCATGTTTGAACAGGCAACCATCCATTTGGGAGCAATTGAGTTGCTTAGAGAGTGTTTTTCTTCTTCTAAGAAAAAGAACAAGCCGTTACTTAGAAAAATCAGCTGTATGCATCGTGCCCCATACCAGGAACATACCGAGCTCTGTAATTTCTATTTGCAACCTCCCGCAACCTCTGAAGGAGAGCTTCATTGCTGACTGTGATATTCTCCTCTGTTTCTCCGAGACTTCCTGCATTTGAATCATCATGGCGTTACAGAACATTGGTGCTGGCAACAGCGATGATGCCTTCTACAGGTACAAAATGCCTAGAATGATTACCAAAATTGAGGGCAGAGGTAACGGCATCAAAACAAATATTGTCAACATGGTTGATATTGCAAAAGCTTTGGCAAGGCCAGCCTCTTACACAACCAAGTATTTTGGCTGTGAGCTCGGAGCACAGTCAAAATTTGATGAGAAAACTGGGACTTCTCATGTCAACGGAGCACATGATACTGCGAAACTTGCTGGCCTTCTTGAGAACTTCATCAAGAAATACGTCCAGTGTTATGGTTGTGGAAATCCTGAAACTGAGATCATAATTACTAAGACTCAAATGATCCAGATGAAATGTGCTGCTTGTGGTTTTGTGTCTGACGTGGATATGAGAGACAAGCTGACTACATTCATCATTAAGAACCCACCAGAAAGTAAGAAGGGTTCCAAAGACAAGAAGGCCATGAGGAGAGCTGAGAAGGAGAGACTGAAGGAAGGTGAAGCAGCTGATGAGGAGCTGAAAAAGCTGAAGAAAGAGGCTGTCAAGAAGAAGGGAGCTAAGGAAAGCACTGCAAAAACAAGCTCTTCAAAGAAAAAAGGAAATGGCTCTGATGAAGATCATACATCTCCTACTCGAAGTCAAGTTGATGAGAAGGATGAGGCTGAAGATGAAGATGATGTACAATGGCAAACAGATACATCATTGGAGGCTGCTCGGTTAAGGATCCAAGAACAGTTAAGTGCTGTGACAGCTGATATGGTTATGCTCTCCACAACTGAACCTGAGAAGGAGGAGAAAGCAGCCGATAAGGTAAGTGACAATCCTGCTAATGGTAATGGTAACTCCATGAACTACAAGACTCTGGTCGGGGAAATCAAAGCTGATTTGAAGAAAGGTGCTTCGGCCAAAGAATTGGTGGCCCATTGGGCATCACTTCCTGTCTCTCCACAAGAAAAGATGAGTGCTCTGTATGAAGCCCTATTTGGTGACATTGAGAAAGGGTTTGCAAAAGAAGCAATTAAGAAGAAGAACTACCTTGCTGCTGCAGTTGCTGTGGAAGAGGGTATGCCATTGCTGTTGCTGCGTGCAATTGAGGAATTTTCCTGCAAGTCTGCTTCCAATGCACTCAAGGAAGTTGCCCTGGTTCTGAAGGCACTCTATGATGCTGATGCGCTGGAGGAAGAGCACATATTGCAGTGGTATCAAGAAGGGCTGAAAGGAGACACCAAGAACTCTCAGATTTGGAAGAATGTGAAACCCTTCATTGAGTGGCTTCAGAGTGCAGAGTCAGAGTCGGAGGAAGAATAGTGTGTTTGCGGATTGTCTACAACTGTTGCTTTGTTCGTGTCTTTTATTTAAGAATAAAGGGTCTGTTTTCCCTATGTGTCGTTGAGTTTTTGTTTTAAAACTTTGAGTTATGATGTTTGCATTTGTTTTTGGCTCGTAATGTTATGGTCTGGGACTATTCCGTAGTATCTCTCTTTTGAGCTTTGTTTAAACTTGGAATTGTGATGTCTGTTTGTGTTGAACTATTCCGTAGTAATATTATATTTTACTTTTAATTAACATGGTTGTTGCTTCTACTTGTTCGTCATACGTTATCGTTTTGTACTATACTATTTTTTCTTCGTATGTTATTTCAGGTTATGATTTGTTTGTTTAGGAATTTCTATGTTATTCTTGCAGAAGTTGGAAGAACGACACCATCTCGCACGTTGACTATTGAATTAATCCATTGATAAATTTGAGGATTAAATTAATGATGAAGCTCTAGAGAATCATTCAAATGATTGACATTGGGCTAGGTAGAGTTACATTGAAGGATAATTTGCTAGTCTATTTTCCAATAAAAAGAAATAAAGTCTGTCACATTGATTCTCATTTTCAAACTAGGAGCTACATCAATATCCTCATCAATTTAGGTCTTTTATAATCTGCTTTTTTTAACATTGCGATTTTTTCATCTGAAGTAGACCGTGGAATCACTGAATATGGATGACACGCAATTGAGACTGCCCCATGTCATTTTCCTCACGTGATTGCATAAGGGAATTATGATCCTGTGAAGAAATATATAAAGATTAAAACCGTTTCCTTTGCGTTAAAATACAAAATACTGTGCAATAAGGAATTGTTATCAGCTTGTTGAAAACAAAAGCATTTGACTAATTCAAATGACGTGGAGTGATATAGATAACAAATAGTGCACCAATAAACCTTTATAACTATGACTTGGACACATGGAATTTGTAATGATCTAACCAACTATATGGGTCTGCAATGATAAATTTCAAATATAACCGTCTAATTCTATTTCAAATATAAGCACTGATTTTGTACCGTCTAATTCTGTTAAATAAAACCAAATATTAAAAAGCTTTATAGACTTTGTAACACATAACCAAATACTAATGTTTAAGAAAAAATTGAGTTCGTTAACCTGGTGTTGAAGTTGTTGGACTTGGATAGCACCAAGAGCTTTTACCATCATATACACTGGTATAATTAATCCAATGATTCCCCACACTAGCAGCTGCAATACATTGACGAAATCAAAATTTCATTTGGACTAATGCATACCAAAAATATTGTCTACTGTTTCCATTATGATTGTACCTTTACACTCTTACCATAAACACTGTCAGAGAATACTCTCCTACTCCATTGAGCATAAGTATGATTGGTAGTGTATGACGTAAAACAAGCAGAACAACAAACTGCAATAGATAGACAGGGAACCAAGCTTATTGTAAGAATGATCACAGTCTTCAGAAATCAATTGTAAATTGAATTTGCATTTACGCAGTCAACAGATCAAAGCCGTTGAATTAAGATTGGACAACTCTAATTTATAAGTTCGGTACATCATCTTTTAAAACAAACTTGAAATCAGAGCTGGTCTTGATCTAACAACTTTAATTGCTAACTGTGTAAATGCATGGAACCTTTGACGGCAGAGAATCCGTAGGTAGAGATTTCACAAATTCACGCAATCAGTAGTTGGAGTCATTAAATCAAACTGGACGACTCCAATTTTAAATTCGGTAAATCTGCTATAATACTCGAGTTGCTGACTATGTGAGTGTGTGGAATCTTTGCGCGCAAACACATATGTAAAGGGAGTAAATGGAAATTACAATAACAGTAACAATGCGGAAGAACATTAGGCTCCTTGTAGAGGGTGCTGAATATTCAAAGTCAAGGTCTAGGAATTCACGATCAGTAGGAAACAGTGCTATGAATCGATGATTATTTAAGCCGATATTTGGAATTTCCCAGTTGCCCCTGAGAGATAATTAACAATTTTCTTTCATTATTTGATCCAGAAGGAAATCAATATATAAAGAGCACTATGATATGAACTAACTAATGATTTATGAATACATACCCATAGCGGAATAGAGGAGCTGGTGGAGGAGCAGTATAGCCTTTAAGTTGCTGCAGTTAACACAACCAACAAAATAAATGGGAAGTTTATTAAGCATATTTTCTCTCACAAATTTGAATAACTTATGATGATCAAATGTTGAATAAGATAATAGCAAAGTGCAGACCTGTTGGCAAATCTCACAAGTAGTATCACCTTTCTCATTGCACCATCTTTGAACACATATTCGATGTGCATACTACAATAAATGGAAAGTACAAGAGTCAACTTAAAATTGTTAATCTATGACATGATTAATTAAGTGCTTATCACACATGTGCTTGTGCATAAGCTGTTTTTATAACAAAAGATCAAATGAGTTAAAACAATTTTCATATATACTAAAAGTTGTTTTCATAAGCTAGTATGGATAACTTATGGACATGCATGTCATAAGTTGTTCATATAAGTTCTTTAAGGCAGTATCACAAATACTCATGCATGTAAATAAGTTCAAATGAACCAAACAAACTCTTAATTGAGCCAAGCTAGCAAATGGACATATGCACTTAACAATATCTTAATGGTGGCACAAACTCAAATGATTTTGGTCTATAAATTATAAAGTCATACAAATGAATTTTGAAAACTACTTTGTAAAAGAAAATACTATACACTGTTTGTTCAATCTATTTGTCTTTGTCAAAGAATGATATGTTCACGGTTAAAAAAGAAAGAAAAAATGAGCAACGGAATTCTTGCCTTCAAGGTGCCACAACAAGAACAAGGTGTATCCATGTTTAAGTCTTCATCTTCATCGTGACATATTCGACATTGTACCAATGTATTAGGAGAATATGACTCAATTTGATCATCCATTTTATATAAAAAGAAAAATCACATCAACATTGTTTGACCATAGAATTGTAATTTGTTGCAGTGATATCTTCCTTTAAGTTTAGTATGTAGTGATCAATCAACAAAACCAAACTAATCTCAAAACTCAAAAACTTTATGCACTAGGAAATATATTCCTTCAGAAATCACAACTACAACGTAAACCAATTTCATTATATGAGTAGTTTCATTTTGTTTTGTGTTTGCCTAAGGTAGTACGTTTAAGAAAAGGTAACAGAAGAAAGGAACTTTAATTCCACATACTCAAGGAAGGTATACTGTTTAGCATTCTGAAATTCAAACACAAATATTAACTATAAACAAAGTATATATATGAATCTTGGAATTGCCTGTGTCACAGATGAACATTAGCATTGGAATATCAATCAAGTTTTGTTTATTTAATTAAATGAATGGTTGTCCAAGTGTTATGGTCAAAACCTTCCTTCAAATACCTAACTTCAAATGCAATCCCTTCTATTTGAATTTATTTGAGCATCAAAATAAGATACCGTATGTAACACCGTATATAATTATCTCTAGCTCTCTCTTATTTTTTATTTTTTTTTATCTTCTACAATTTATATGCATTTTATATACACATTCAAATCTATTGATACCGTATTGACATCAATATTTTAATGTTAAAATGTAATTTCTCCTTTTATTTTACTTGTCCTGGCAAATCATGTTCAAGAAAATATTCACAACGTTTTAGTGAAATGAAAAATAAAAGGAGAAATGTGTGCATATTATTTGTCCATATAAATGAAAAATAATTCAACGTTTTACTGACATAATACACTTTGAATTTATTTGTCCATATAATTTCCTTAATTTTAGTCTCATTTATAAAAGTTTTTCACATTGGCATGCTTTTGTCAATGGAGCAGACCATGAATGGAAAACCAAGTATTTGGACTGAGCAACAGATTTGAGTACTCAAATACTTGTGCAATTGTTTACAAAAAAGAATACATATTTTCAGAAACTATTGAATCAAGATTTTTTTACAAGAGTTCAGAAACTATATTTAGAAAAAAGATTCCTCAGCAGATAAAGGGAATCACAGATTCATGGCATCTAAATCAGTCATCATATGAGGAGTGAGGAGAAGCCGTGCAACCGATATCAAATGGATCTTCGGATCCACAACAATGCCAATACTGAAGAACTTTGCCAGAGCCAGGAGTGTTCATGGTTCCCCCTTCATGCACACTCTCAAACTTTCTCTTAGTTTCTCCTGTGGTTGAGGAAAATAGAAAGAAATTCAATCACCGTGAACTTGTATCAAAATAGCTAGTAATGCAAATTAGTATCAATGATATCAAAATCGCAAACTTTCATCAATGCAATGATTGGAATAAATTGAAACTATTACCAAAAGGAATGCTAAATGTCACGACAATAACCATCACAAATACATCACAAGCAATATTTATGACCAACTACTTAGCACCATTACCCATCCTGTTTTCTGTCAAACTTGGAACTAATCTTTATAACCCAAAATGTGCTCCGTGAAAATTCACAAAATAAAGTTCATGATATTAAATGTTGCCGTTAATAAGAACATAGAGGTCAATGGTTTGACTAGAAATATGATTTATGATAGAATATTATAGTCTCATTTAATCCATGTAGTTGACTGACCCAGCTAGTGGGTTTAGGTTCGGTTACGAAATTCATGAGGTCTACATTTTGTACCAATATGGATCCAACATGATTTAGTTTCTCTAACTAAACCTATGTGCCTTCTAATTGCATCATCTCACACTCAAGCTTTGAACCTTTCATAGTAGATCCTTTGTTAACTTCGACTTTATAGAACTCAATGTTATGGCTCTATAAAAGTAAAAGAATCAACATTATGTGTTGACATTTGTAGCTGCTGTAAACACAACTTAAGTGTGTAATCACAAGGTCTATTAGGCATGAAATTTAAAATCATAATTGCTGCCTCATATGAATGTCCTCAAGTCTTTTCATTACTATTTGAGCTATGTCATCAGAAAAATACAGTTACCTTGCCCTACAACACAGGCTCTATATAAAATTTTACTCCCTCCTTCCCCGCAGAACTAAAGTAGTGTGTACGATATTTTTCATTTCATTCTAATCAATTATCAGATAATTGACTAGATTTACAGCCATACATGAGTAACATCCAGAGCAGAATAATGAAGAAACAGCTTATGTTAATGCCTCCTGAGTAAAAAAGAAATCATATCTATATTTATGAAAGTTTGGTCATACTTTTTACTTACAACCCATATTTACAAGTTTGGTCATACTTTTTGTCAGCCAGGTCTGAAAGTAAATTGAACCTAATTCTGATGCAATAATATGAAATTTTCACTATGGTTTCAATAAAAATAATAAATTTCGAATATCAAATACTGTTACTGCAGGACACGTTCACACTCACATGAGGAAAGTTAAGAAAAACTGTATACAGGCCACGGCTGCCATTGCTCGATAATACAGCAGTTAATTTCCCCTTTTCTTTATCATTTTCGCATGATAAGTTGAACGGTGAACACTAGACTTAGTATAACAGTTAAAGTAGGCATGTTTGAATCTCTACAGCTTAACACAGACAAATAAGTAATATTTTACTTACCTTTGTATAATCAATATAGAGTATACTAGAGTAATATATATTGAGGATTCTTTGACCAGGTTTCATCAAGACACTAAAATCTTTTGAAGGAATTTTTTTCCTATAAAGCATTGACATCAACAATGACACACGAACACTACTAATAATTTGAGAAATTGGGCACTGTCACATATCTGGCACCAAACACGCCTTCCATCTGAAGTGTCAAAAGTTAGCTACTGAATTGATGGGTAAACCCTAGGTCAGCTTCTCATAAGAACAGATAAAACTACCCCCATCCCATGCCTATCTAACAATATCTTAGGTATACCACACCACTCAGCACACTTGACTTTGTAACTAACTACCAATGTATCACGGACACTTCATATTAAAAGTGTGTTTGGTATTCGACACGTGTCGATGTCAAATAACCAACACCTGACACCAACACATATATGTGCCTATATTCAATAACTTCCATTTTCTCAAACTACTATGAATATCTGCGTGTCAGTGTCGTGTCATGTGTGGATGATTCATGACTAAACGTTCGGACCAAATAACCCAAGTTTTATAATATTAAATAGTTGATGTATCAAAATATTGCTGTTAAGAGATTGCAAATTTAATAATAAAATACAAATATGACATGGATTTTACATAAATGCATAATAAAAAAAAAGTGAGGTACCTCCAAAATGGGCAGTATGAAATCGACAAGCAAGAGGGTGGTTGAGGGAAGGGTCAAATTGGGTTTTGCAGTTCTTGCAAGTTCTGAGGTTGATGCTACTGGTTTTGTTGTTGGAACTTGAGGAACACTGAATTGATGGGAATTGGAGCAAGTGTGTGCAATTTATGTTGGGTTTTGATGAAGGTATGATTTGAGATTGAAAAGCAAAAGGAGTTTTGTTACAATTAAGATGGAGCGAAGGATTGTGAGAAAATATTAGAGCCATGGGAACAGAGATAACAACAATTAAGAATTGCAATGCTATATAGCATTTCAAGTTTATTAAAATTGATATAAGAGTTGTACCAAAAAAGATATTATATAATTAATTCACTATAAAAGACTTGAACCCCTTATGCATATTGTTAAAAATTCGATTCTGACTCATATTATAAAAAAATCTGATTGAAAGGAGAAAACTCACCTTATATATCCACAACTATAATTAAGCAAAACCTTCATACCAATATTAAACCCAAACAAAAAAAAAATGATATAAGAATGACTAAACTATTTTCAGTTTAATGGTTAAACTAATGTAATAAGTAATGTCTCACTTATTTAAAATCCATATTTTCTTTCAGCTTAATCAAATATCTTGGTTCAAATCCAAACATGAGAATTTAAACCGTAAGCCCGGAGGATATCTATTTCACAACAAAAAAAACCGATGATTTTTATTTACTTTAAAGACTTTTTATCGGTATATTTATATAGTTTATGATTAAATTGTCAAAAAAAAAAAGTTTATGATTAAATTGATCTTTTAAAAAAAAAGATTAAATTGATGAAACAATAATAACTTAGCAACTAAAACGAACGATGGCGTATTATGTGACTATGTAAGAATTGATTGATCGAGTTTTTTCAATTAGAAAATAATTGATTCATCATGAATTTATATTATATATTAACCTTATTCTTAACTAGTAAAAAATTCATCCTTAACAAAATTACATAAAATATTAACCTTTTTTAAATAGCACTAAAAGAGATTAATCAAGCACAATTTCGGTTCAAATAACTTTCTTCAAGTTGCATTTATACTTGCTATTTTTTTGTTATCAAACACTTTTTCACAAATGTATTCAAAAATAAGAGTTTTTAATTGATTGTAGTTGACACAAATAGTTACATCTTCCGCTCATGACAAATGTGACTTGAATTCTAATTAAAAATTATACAATTGATAAGTTATACATAAATTATATCGAAGTTGTTGGTGTTCTAATCTTGCTGAAGTATGTAGAACATTATTGGTGGATAATATGTAAGGACATACAAAATACTCTCCTTGAAACTTTGTCAAATCTAATGAGCTATAAACTTATTTCTTTTTTAGAAAAACAAAGAGTTTTTTTATCTTAAATAAGTGGGTGCAAATAACAATTTCCTACCAAAAAATCTTGAGTCCACATCTAAAGTTTGTAAACCCAATTACATTCATTTTCATATCAAAAAACAACAAAAAGGGTCGTAGTTACCAAAACAAAGAAGAGAAGAATCAAAGAAGAAGAAAAATGGAAGTGAGTTTAGCCTCAACATGTTTGCCATTAACCTTCAACTCCAACAAGAAGACATTGTTAAACCATAACAATAACATTTTCCACTCTCAAATTCCCACCCTCAAATTTTCAACCAAACAAAGAACAACAATCGTTAACTCTATCAGACCCACTTTATCCTCTAACTGGCTTGTTTCCCATGATTTATCTGCCCAAACCGCTTCTCCATGGCTTCCTAAATTCGAAGAGCTTGATACTACCAACGTGCTTCTCCGTCAGAGAATTGTTTTCTTGGGTTCTCAGGTTATTAATCTTCTTTTTTTTGATGTTGTTTTATGAGTACCCTTTTGTCTTTTTTTGATGTTTTTGTGGGAAATTTACAAACTTTTCATCTGGGTTTAGTCTAATAGCATGCCCACAAAACTATGAGAAAATGAAATAATTGAATCTAATCACTTGTGTTGCTGTAATTGGGTCCCTCCTCTAGTGGACGGTGGGATTGTTCCTCGGGATTAATTTGGTCCTTGAGCCGGATACAGAGTTTTCAGAAAATGAATGGGTCCGGTGACTAAAACTGACATGTGTCAGATACCAGACATGCTTAAAAAAGGAGAAAAGCTTAAAAAAGGAGAATTAATATGATAACAGTGTTGAATTGGTGAAGATGTTTTTGATGTTGTTGATTTTGGGATATTTTTATGGTTGTTTGATAATGTGGTTTCATTTTGAAAAGGTGGTAAAAGAATGAAAGAACAAAGAGGGTGACTAAAAGAGATAGCATGTAGAGAAATTCTAATATGGACAACCTTCATAAGCGGTCCATCGTAGACTAATACTTAAAACATGTTTAAAACTCCAACAACGACAAAAATTGTCTCTAGATAATAGATGTTAATGGTTCTCCTCATTTTTACGATTGAAATAATGACTTAATAGATATCAGTTTGATTAAAACAACGGAAAATAAATATGTAGCTCATATTGAACTGACACCAACCAAGTCACTGTCTTAGCCATGAATATGATAAGAGCCGTGAGTTTTTATTTCTGAACATTATCGTCGATTGTCGTTGGAATTTCTGATAATTTGAAGTATTGGTCCATGGCGGACAACCTATGAAGGTGGTCCACCTTAGAACTCACCATGTATCTGATAGTGTGTTTGTTAATTTCTTTGTTTGAGCAGGTGGATGATATGACTGCAGATTTTGTGATTAGTCAGCTTTTGTTTTTGGATGCTGATGATCCTACCAAAGATATCAAGTTGTTTATTAATTCACCTGGTGGTTCTATTACTGCTGGTATGTAAACAATGTTTTACTTAATGTTCTTATTCATTTGTTCTTATTTGCACTTGACTTGTCGTGGATCTACTTGAATCTTGAGCTCGATTTTGTTGATTGACTGCTCAAGATATGTTTACTCAGTATTGTTAAACAGCGGCTATAGAGTAGTGGAGTTTTAACAAATTTCTATTGTTCTGCAATATGGTAATTAGTACAAAGTGTTGTTCAATAGCAGCTCTAGCGGTGCTACAGCGATGTAGCGTAACGAAATTCGAACAAACCGCTAATTTCTGCGATCCATGTTTGACATCACTGCGTTTACTTAATACCATGCACAAGCTTTCAGCCTTTAATAACTCACATTAGTTTTGTGATTCGCTGCATGTGATAACTGAGCTGTTGGTCTGTGTTATACACTACATTTTTATTACCGAGTAAAACAAGAAATTGTTGATCACACAGGTTTGTGAAATTTATTTTTTAAAAGAGAAAATTTTATTGAATCAGTGAGTATTGGAAGTGAAGTATGGTCCATTTCTCAATTTAATGAATCTGAAATCCATCATTGTTCTACTAATTGCTATTATTTTGTTTATCGTTCCATGCAGGAATGGGAGTTTATGATGCCATGAAGTTATGCAAGGCAGATGTGTCAACCGTTTGCCTTGGACTTGCAGCATCCATGGGTGCATTTCTCCTTGCTGCTGGTACAAAGGGGAAGAGGTATTGTATGCCGAATTCCAGAGTTATGATTCATCAACCTCTCGGGTCTGCTGGTGGAAAAGTAAGACTGTCCACTTATATCCTCCAGTTTTTATTATTGTTAACTAGTAATAGGTCTGAAGTTTGTCATGGCTATCTTTTTTGTGTGTGCTGATAATCATACTTGAGTTTAAGCTAATTTTATATTTGAAGTATGTGTGGAGAAGTATGGGATGTGGAAGCTGTATGATTTTCTTTAACTGCGAGTACCTGTTAAAATCAGTTCTACCTTGAAATGAGTGAAAGAATATCTTTTTTCATAAACCCTGGCATGATTTCTTCAAATCTGTAGCTTAAATATGCTAGTGATGCAAGTCCAACTAGTTTGATTTAGCTTTGAATTCAAACAAGTGAGAAAGTAAAGAGAGCATCTTAGAGCTGTTTGTTTCAAACTGAACCTGAAAATGTTGCACATGGCTAGAAAATATAGTAGTCCTATTAATAGACGACTTGGATATAGGTAAACTAACTAACTGACATACCTGTCATTTAACTGATACTACCTGGCTATTACGGAACATTACTGATTTTAACAATGACAACTGTACTTCAAAAAAAAAATTGACAACTGTAGAGACTACTGTACAAAGCTGAATAGGTCTACTAAATCATAAATCCGGAGCACTTTTGTAAGTATACTCTAACAATGATGATAACAACCTTTAGAGGTCACTATCCTCTGTATTGTGCCTAATTCTCCTCTGGCAGACCTTCCTAATTGGAGGTTTCTTCTGTCAATACCCCCCCTCAAAGAGCCACTCTGTCCTTTAGGCAGCGGAAAGCAGGGAAAGCCTCTTGTATTGTATCTTAGCTGTTGTCTCCCAACTGCTCTCTTACTCAGGCAGGTTTCGATTTTCAACTATTTGATCAAACACCTCTAAGTTTGATTCATGTAGCCCATATAACCTTGTCACTGAGAATCTGTTCCAGTTGCACTTGTAACTCATATGATAGAAGCAGAACACTATGGCGTCGTTTGATTCATGTAGCCTACCCCACTTAGTGGGATAAGGCTTGGTTGTTGTTGTTGATTCTTTTCTTTTTTTAAAATAATTTGTTATTACTTTATATTTTAACATGATGTAACTTATTATATAATATAAAATAAATAAAAATTATGTTAACAACACTCTCTTTTATTACCGTAAAAAAAAAAACACTTTTATTAGTTGAAATTCTTATGACTTACACCAAATTTATGTCGATCCTATGAGATTTAGTAGAATCCATTTGAATTACAACAAATGAAAGGATGTGTGTTGAAAAATGTGTGTTTTTGAGTGTGTCGCCAGCACTTCTAAAAAAATAATGATCAAATTGAATAAATTTTTTTAATGAAAATAAAAATCCAATTGTCAAATTCAAATCACCACTCATCTAAGAGAACTCCTATGATAAAATAAAATGAGTATTACACTGCATACAATAGATTGTGACATTGTTTCCTTCCATCAAAAGTTGTGTGATTATCAAGGTAATTAAAACCGGACCGGACCGACCGGTTCAACTGTGAACCGGACCTATGTCCGGTCCGGAATGACCTCAAAACCGCTAGGTCATAAAACCGGAAAACCGGTGGTAAACCGGACAAAACCGGCGGTTCAGGATGAGTGATGGGTTGGACACCGTTTGATTTCTTTCTTCACAAAAAATAAAACAGATCAAGACGATGGTCTCTTCACACAGACAGCATGGAGAAATCGTTCATAGTATTGAAGTAAGACTTCTAGAAAATGAAAAATAATTGGACAGTGTGATTCGAATCAAGAAGAAAAGGCACAAATTCACTTTCAGACGAGGGAAGATTAAGAAAACTAACCAAAATCCCCGTGAGCTTAGCTCAGTTGGTAGGGATATTGCATTTTATATGCAGGGGCCGGGGTTCGAAGCCCGGACACTCCACTTCTCCACAATTAAATTGTGTGAACTCTAGCCACTAGGCTACTTGACCAAAAAAAAAAAAACACTAACCAAAAAATAGAAGAAAAAATGCAAGATGCAATGACAGAGACCGCGGCGGCTGTTTGTTTTCATTCAACAGCAAAGCAACAAATATTAGGGTTATAATAAAAGTGGGCTTTGGTTGCCCTTAAAAAGAGTCGGTTTGGGCCAAATCACCATCAAACTTTTTTATTTTTTTATTTTTTTTGTTCAATATGGTAAAAAAATTGATTTTATTTATTCCAATGCTATTTATTATATATATAAATGAATTGTTTTATCACTACCAAAAAAAAAAGAATTGTTTTATAGTAAACGGTTTGACCCCGGTTGAACCCCGGTTGAACCTCAAAACCTCGAACCCATGCCTTTAGCGGTTCGATGTCCGGTCCGGTTCTGATTACCTTGGTGATTATTTTCCCTATTTAAATGGAAATTACGGTTTTCGCCCCCCTCAGTAAATATTCCTGGTTCCGTCCCTCCCATAATGACTCCATAGTCAGTTCGGCCATTCCCCTAAGCACCGCTGTCACTCGCTAGTACAAAGACAGCAAGTTTGCCGGCGCCGGTGCTTTAAGGTCATGTGCCACCTTCTGCTGCTATGTTTTCTGCGCAGCTTGACCCCTGAAACAGTGTTTCCTTGTTTATTTCTTCAAAAAAAAATCTTTCACTTTTCAGAATTATTTTTTCTGCACTTCTCTGGTCTTTTGCGCACTATAATGGTAGTGTTCCAGTCTGCCCCTATTGCGCTGGCTTTATTTTCTTGTCTGGTTTCCGAGGGCAGCTGCATCTACAAACAAGTCTTCTCTATCCTTTGTGTTCTCCGGCAATCCATCTATCATATCAGGGGAATTTACAGTAAAAATCATGTGGATTGGCAAGCCGCTGATGAGATGTGGTTTTTGGGTCAAGGTCTGTCCGACCATTTGTCTAAAAAGACATATAATGTTGCTGCAGCAGAGAAAGCCGATGCACGGTTAGCTGGCCTTCTATGGCAATCCATTGATTCAAAGTTGATGGTTTATTTTTGTCCGTACGAAACATGCTGCGATATTTGGGAGATAGCTTGAGACGTCTGTTAGAATGATATTTATCGTCTGTATGATGTGGTTCACAATTTATTAAATCTTTAGATAGTAGATCAAGATCTTCCATTGTACCTAAATAAAGCTTAATTGTTTAAGGTTGTATTTTAAGATATAAGCCCAATCTCCCACTTGAACTCAAGTGCCCTATTATGGCTGTTGGTTTGAGCATTCGGTAAATTGTTTGTCAACTCATCTAGTCGTCTTGCTGCTGTGTCAAACGCTTCACCTCCTCAATCTTTAGAAGGGATAGTGGTTCCCTCTAAAAGCAAGGGAAGATCTTGTTCCTACAAAGCTCAAGTGATGTTGTACTTCTCTTTGACCATGTTTGGTTGCTTAATCTATATGTTCCTCCTCCCAAACACGCTAACCAAAATGCAGCCCAGCTTCACCATCCACGGCTTTAAATCACGCTTACTGCTGGGGCTATTTCTGCTTGGGTTGGAAGGCTGCCTCTCTTGTTCTTTAAAGTTAATTTTTATTGGCATGCCTCACTTCATGTCGATGCATTATATTAGAGTGGTGCAAGTTTGATATACTAAAAATTATTTTGCAGTAGGTATAGATAGAAGTTTTTTACCTGGAGTTGTGTTGGCCATCTGTTATGAATTCATAATGTCTGGTTTGATACAAATATGTATGATGATTTCTTTTGGAAATTTGCTTGTACAATAGTTTTAATCATGGTGGCTCTGAGCAAAAACTTTTCATTATATAGTATTACTACTAAACAGTGAAGTGTAATTACAGGCTACAGAAATGAGCATCCGTGCGAGAGAAATGGGATATCACAAGATTAAGATAAACAAGATACTATCAAGAATTACAGGAAAACCTGAAGAGCAGGTTAGATATGGCACCGTGTAATTAGCTTGTTGTCCAAAATGATACTTATCTTTTCACCATTTTAATATTACTTTATTCTTGTGAAGATTGAATTGGACACGGATCGTGATAATTTTATGAATCCATGGGAAGCGAAAGAATACGGTTTGATTGATGATGTTATTGATGACGGAAAACCAGGACTAGTTGCTCCAATTGCAGATGCAACGCCACCTCCAAAAACTCAGGGAAAGAATATATGGGAAATTCAAGGAAAGTCAAAAGGTAAGAAGAAACTCCCCTTAGAGGAAACATCAACTGCTGTATGAGTTATGGGACAAGCAAGGATTGATTCCAATGCTTTCATACTCAAAAACAGACCTATCACCTCAAAGGGATTTTTCAACCTGTCATAGCAGTTACATTTCATGTAAAAATCAAGACTGTATATTAGATATCAAAACATATATTGTATGCTTCAAGTGTTGGATTCCTTGATGAATATATTTTCTCATATGTCATGAGGTTGTACGAATGTCTTCCTCCATTTAAAACGACAGCTGCTACCCACACCACCTACACGTTGCTAACCACACCACCACAACTAATTCCCCTCCATCCACATAGACCTCTTCACTCCTCAGCCGGATTGGACGGTGTGAAACCTTTGTAGGTGGCCAACCTTCCTTGGTTGTTGCAACCACTACAACTTCTTAGTTTTCAAAACACATCATCTTTTTTTTTCCTTTCAAAAAATTGTTCTGAAAATTTAGTTTTTGGGACACAATGTACTGATTTTTGTAAAGTTGGGAAAAGGGGAAAAATAAATGGCCAAATCTCAAAGAATGTGAGCTGCAAAAATGTACATCTTTGATACCTGTTAGGAAGGGTATTCTGGTTCCCCATTGCAGGTTCATTTCTATGTTTCATGTTTGCTACTCAATCTCAAATGCGAGCTTGAAATGGAATTTTGACTCAAAACGGTTTGACATTAACGGTTGGTTTGATATCGCCGGAACCTTCACCAGAAGCTTCCTTTTTGGTCGGTTTCGGTTCAACGTCATCACCCGCGCCATTGTCAACCATCTCACTATATATCTATTGAATAAAAAAATAACAAAGGAAGAATAAATAAATGACTTGTGGAACAAGCTAACCTAGAACAAAAGTGGCGCAAAATATTCAAAAAACAGGATTGTACAGTGGCGTGACTTAAGTCACGCAACACCTTAACTCCTGCGTGACTTAAGTCACGCAGCCTTTAACACTTGCGCATGTTAAAGTGCGCACCTAGCCCTACTACCTACGAAAAACAGACGAACCAAGCACAAAAATCCAGCAAAATGAGATGAGTTTTGATGATACAATACCTGATATTTGATGAGCGTAGAAACTTGCTTCCTGACGATTTGCAATGGTTTGGGATGAGGATTTTGACCCAAAAATTCGCACTTTTTGGGTTTTTGAAGGTGAAGGGAAAGAAAATGGTGCTTGGAGTATGGACTGATGAGTTTTGTACGAAAACAGTAACTCTGCATTACTTAAGTTGCGTAGGGGTAATTTGGGCATGGTTGCAGGGCGCGAGTGTTTTGTGCTGGGGGAAGAGCAGTAATCATGAGGTTGGTATTGGTATGTGTGTTACGGACCACAAAGACCGACTTATTAAGGCCAAGAATATCACATATTCATCATTGTTACATGTTAGAGAAGGTGAGGCATATGGTTTGGAATTCTGCTCTTTACCCAACATGAATTGCTCGCTCCCAACTGAAAAGACTAAAATGCCCCTGCGTATGCTTCATGAGTTAACTCACGCTGCCTTAAAAAAATCGATAAACCCAATTCAAGAGGAATCAACAGACGATCACTCATAATTCAGTATCGATTTCAATTCATGGTTGTTCCAACAAAGTAATCAACAGAGGAATCAACAGATGATTGTCTATTGGTTAATTTAATTAATTCACTGCCAATAGAGTGAAATCACTGTCGATTTCAATTGTCTATTGGTGATTTCAATTAATTCACTACTATATTGGGGAAATCAATTCCATATATTGCTGAGTTAAAGTTCAACGATAGAGTTCACCATATATTGTTGTTTTCAATTAATTGCTGAAATCAATTCCACTGCCGACACAATTAATTGTTGTAATTAAAGTATGGGTTGAATAGAAACAGTAGGAATAATATGAAAGAATGAAAACATTGCTGGCGATGAGGAAAAATGTTTATGTCGTTAAAAAATGCTCTGTTTTTGAAGATTGAAAAGCGTGAGTTAACTAAGGCAGAGTTTTACATATGCGTTTGTTAACTCACGCAGGGATATTTTGGTCAGTTTGGTTGGGTGGGAGCAAAACTTGTTGGGAGAAGAGCAGAATTCTATGGTTTGTTGCAAGCCATTAAATGGATTAGTAATTTGGGCCTCCACAATGTTATATTTGAGCTAGACGCAAAAGTGGTAGTGGACAACTTAAACAAGTCACAACTCAATTTATCTCGTTTTAGTTTCATTGCTAGAGATTGTATTTTTCATTTTAATCACTTATGTCATCTAGGAGACAAGCTAATATGGCAGCTCACAAATTATCTAGGGTGTCTATATATTCGACTTATCCTCAGGTTTTTTATTTGATACCAAATTGTAATGCACCTCATTTAATTAATAATATTAGTTAAATTTTTCTCTGCGAAAGAAAAAAAAAAGTTTTGAATCTTGACGAAGAAAAAAATACTAACATAACAATTAACGTAATAACATTTTTCATTAAAAAACACTATGTTAACATTAACGACTTCAAACTCCAACTTCTCTCTAAACTTTCTTTCTTCTTCGTTCATCGAGGAGGGGTGGTTTTAGGTCATTTTTTGACCTAGAATCACCCCTCGACATCTTTTTTCCCTTTTCTTTCAATCTAAATAAGTGATTTTCACATATATCAAGTTTTTTCTATTGTGTTTTTTGTGATTTCGTCGTCTAAGTGCGGTGTTGTGTTGTTCGTCGTCTTGTGCGACGTTTGATTTTGCGTCTTATCGCAGTGTTCGTTTATTTTCTATTGAAAGATCGGGATCAGTCAATTACAAATTCAACCAATGATTTGGGCGTCAACGTTGAAGATCCGGAAACATGTGAATTTCGGTGGATTAGGTTTTATCATATTATTTGTAGGCATTTTGCCATTTTGTGCTATTAATTTGGGTGTTGTGAGTTTGTTCGCAGGTTCACCCTTTACGTTTTTTGCGATGTTTGTATCTGATGTAATCTATCGATTTGAATGAATGAATATCGTTTTATTTTTGTAAAAAAAAAAAAAAAAAATTAACGACTTGGAACATCTTAATACGGTATGATAATACATGCTAACGAGGACATTTATGTGGGACATGTATTCATCAAATGTACTATGTTTCGAAAATTGTAAGATCTTATATTAAAAAGAAAAGGTTGGACAAGCTTGTTGGTCCGAGCAGCACCACCTACAAGGTTGGGTTTGATAATTTGAAGCTTTGTAGCAAGCAAGATGGTCAGAGAGACAGACTAACCCGACTCATTCTAGAAAAATTTACTCTTTGCCCTTACAATTATCCCTTGCCCTTACATATTGAGGAAAGTTTGCACGTTATGCGACATTCATAATACTTGACTTGCATAATATTGTTAGTCACAAAGCAAGTCTATTATTTTTCCTAATTTAAATTACATTCTTATGCACTAATTTGTTATTTTGTATATTGAAAATATATGGATCAAAGTATCTATCTCCAAAACTTAAATTGGTTTTTTCCTAGCCTTCAGATTTAAACTGATTTTCGAGTTTTAACTCTCCTCAAGTTTACTGGTGGTATGTTAGCCAATTTCGGAAGAAGAAAAATTCCCAAGTTTTCCTTAAAACATATGTGTGGCGAATAACAGGGTTAAGGGTGGTATTTTAGTTGATTTGTTTGGGTAAGGGGGTAATTGTAGGGATGTGAGGTTAGTTTTTCCTCATCCTAAAGCTCTACTTAAAATAGAAAATTTTACCTTGTACTATACAAACTATATATAATTCCAATATATAAAAGTTTTTCAGAATCGAATAAATTTTTGGAAAACATGAGATAAGTTTTTCGATAGCCAGAATACTCGAGAAAAGATTTCTGAAATTTTAGTCATATTTCAACCGTGGCTGAAATTTTGAAAAACTTTCCCGAGTGTTTCAGTTTAGAATTTCGACTACCAAAAATTCATACTTGACGGTGTCACATTTAAAATTAATCATTGCAATCTATATTGTGGCCATAAAATATCAAATTTTTTGAATCGCAATTATAAAATGGAAGTGGAAATCAAATTATCAACAAGGCTTAGGCAACATGGGTTTTGGAAAGAAGAATAAGAAGATGGAAAGTAACTCACTACCAAAGAGAATAGAGAGAGTGACGAAACAAGGTTGTGGTTAAGAATTCTCTCCATGCATGCAAATTGAAGCAGCGGTTGCTGACTTCCTCCCCAACAGTGGACTCGAGCTTGGAGATGATTTCTCTGGAAAGGAAGGGAGGGATTTAGAATGTGATTTCAAACTTCTCTTCTATTAAAACATTAGGGTTTTATATTATTTTATAATTTTCTATTAATTTTTATTTCTTTTGATAAAAAGAAAGGTAAATAATTTCCCTATAGAGGGGTATCCTACATCCATGTGGTTAGTGCATTGGTAACGGTTAGACTTAGATCGAACAATTCACAAAATATGCAATTTTAATTTTTTTTCTAAATAAAAAATAATGAATTTTTAATCTAGACTGTTTGATCTTGATCCAATAGAAATAGAAATGAAGAAGAAAGATGAAGGGAAATTTCAATGAAGGTGATCCAAGACACAAGAGAATGTAAATGCAAATTAAGAGGTTTAATTTTGAAAAATTTAAAATGGTAAAAGAACACCTCACATTTGTAAGAAGAATAAGAGGATTCTACATGCTCTTTGAAATATGAATAAAGTGAAAACCTAGAAATAGATGCTACTTTGTGCTTTTTATGTCTAATATCAACCATTCTTGTATGAATCCACTTGTCAATGGACTTAAATTTAAAAAAAGGAGGAAAAGTGCACCAAGAGGAAGCGAGCTCCAAGCGTGGTTAAGCGAGCTCACAACGAGGTCATGGCCATGACAGCTCGCCAAGTGAGCTCACAACGAGGATGGGCAGAGAGCATCAGAAACCAAAAATTCAAGGCGTGGCTGAGCGAAGGATGGGATCGCTAAGCGAGCTAAGGCGGTTTTGGGGTCTTCATTGCTGATGTGGCATAAACCCACTTGTGAAGTAGGGTGAGCTCTCTAAACAACCTTGGGCATTGTTAAGCGAGCTACATAGTTTCATACAAGGTATACATAGCCCCAAAACATTTCAGAACACATCTATCGCCTACCTTAGAGCGAAAAACAGAGAGAAAGGTAGATAAACATCATTGGGCAAGCATTGAAGGTGGATTAACAACATTTCTTGAGAAATCATGGCTTGATGGCAAATTAATTCATCATTTCTCATCTTTGTAAAACTTTCATGACAATGAGTAGCTAATTTTTCTTTTTGTTAGAATAACATCTATTGAGTACTAAATGCTATTTTGGGTTTAATATTCACTCAAAGTATTGAACTATAATGATTTCCTATTGATTGATAGGCTGAGAAATCGTCGATTAGTCAATATGATGGAACCCATGACGTTATTTAGGCATAAATAACGCTTGTTGAGCAATACATGATAATATTGAATAGTACTTGAATCTGTAGTTCTAATCATGAGAATACATATGATATGAACTAGGATGATGAAGTTTAATCTCAACATACTTATCTGTCTGCTAAACTCCATTTCATTTATCTTGCTATATTTTTATTAGGTTATTCAAACAAACAACTTATAAACCCATCAATTAGAACAATATCGATTGTTGAAAGACTTAGAAATATCGCACTAGTCCATATGAAAATGATACAATATATACTTACTTTTGGTACTACATTAGTGCTACATAAAAAATAATTACATCAAAAAACTATTAAATTATAGAAATTAAAGAACACAAATTCCAAACAATAGTGCTTGCAGAAATTATTAAACAATCAAAGCTTCATTGACACGAATTTATTTTTTAATTCATTGTGCATGCACGAATGCATTAGCGGGATGGAATAACCTCATCAATAAAAGTGATATTCAAGGTTACTAAGTCAAAGGTTTCAACCTGACATGTTGGCAATTAACAACAACTCCATCCGGTACACGACATTTTGGAACTGGATTATGTATTTTGCTAGCTCTACTAAAGCATTTGCATCACAAAATATACACATTTTATCCAACATAAAAATCATATATACAAGTATGTGAGTTCCCAATTATAGTTCCTACCAAAGGAATCAAAACAATGATTCATACAGTAAATAACATAGCATTCTTAAAGCAAAAAAAAGATTATGTATTAATACAAGAGCACAATATATACTTTATCTTGAATATAATTGAGATTTACAACAAAAGAACAAAACTCAACCTCAAAACTAATATAAATAAACCTCTAAATAGAGTATTTATTAATACGATGTACGTATGATAACCTATGTTAAGAGGACAAGGATGATTTATCATATGAAGAAAAAAAAACTTGTAATCTACTTAATTTTAAGTAAATACTTAAAAAGTGATATTATATGTAGTGGTATATTGTCATAATTATAAGCAATTGTTGCACTTCTCCACCACAAAAGAGGATTTGAATTCCTTCCCAAAAAACGTTAATAGTTTTTACCCCATCTAATAGAATTATATATATTGTTTGTCTTCTTAGAATTATTTTCTAGCTGAACGTGAACTGATTTCTTAATATACTTTTTGTACAAACAATACTAGCTTAATATCAAAGTTCCTACTTATATTATCTACCAAATTTATCAAAATACAAAACTATAGAATCTATCAATGAAATCTCCATAAATTATTTCTATGCCTAATTTTTCTTATCATTTGCTAAATTTATGCTCCTTGTTGCTAACTAATGTAGCTATTAATTGTATGTACCACAAGATTTGGTACCACGAGATTTGGTACTTTATGATCCAACAATCATTAAAATTTGACCATATTAGACCACTTAAACACTCCACTCTAGATTTATTC
>Ga0228710_1003898_pt1 | contig 23657 bp, 12 predicted proteins | sample MedpolnodulmetaG_FD_177995 | JGI IMG/M metagenome (GOLD analysis project Ga0228710, IMG submission 177995) | Root nodule microbial communities from Medicago polymorpha collected in Santa Monica, California, United States - pink nodules | ecosystem: Host-associated > Plants > Roots > Nodule...
CACACTTTTCAACACACTCCCTTTGATTGGTTAAAATTCACATGGGACCTACCAAATCATGTGGGTCCCATATACATTTGGTGGGTCCCATGTGAATATTAACCAATCAAAGAGAGTGTGTTGATAAGTGTGTGTTAGAATGTGTGTTGCTAGCATTTCTCAAAGAATTAAAGAAAAAAAGGTAAGTTAACTAACCAGATGATGATTTGCGCCTATTATTGATAGAATGGTGATAGGACAAAATATTTCAGTGATGAACAAAATAATTGTATTGTATTTAAATTGGTTTCAGAGGAGGTAGGGAGCAATAAAGGTGTTTATTTAGCTTTACATAAGAACATGAGTGATCTGTTAGTTAATTTTGCTATGCAGAACACGATTAATATAATTAGGAAACGATTTTTGTTTTGTTTTTCAACAAAAATAGGATAATTTGGTTGGAAAGGATTTTGATTTGTTTTTAATAAAAAATAGGTTTCTTTTGTTTTTCATAAAAAAAAACAGGGTAATTAGTTTAGTTTAGGTTTCATAAAAAAAAATAGGGGACGATTTTCATAAAAAAAATAGGGGACGACTTTCTTTTGTTTTTAATAAAAAAATAGGTTTATCTTGTTTTACATAAAAAATAGGGTAATTAGTTTAGTTTAGATTTCAGAAAAAAATAGGGGTCGATTTTCTTTTGTTTTTGTTTTTAATACAAAAATAGGTTTGTTTTGTTTTTCATAAAAAAATAGGGTAATTAGGTTAGTTTAGGTTTCATAAAAAAATTTGGGGTCGATTTTCTTTTGTTTTTAATAAAAAAATAGGTTTGTTTTGTTTTTCATAAAAATTAGGGTAATTAGGTTAGTTTAGGTTTCATATAAAAATAGGGGTCGATTTTCTTTTGTTTTTAATAAAAAATAGGTTTGTTTTGTTTTCATAAAAAATAGGGTAATTAGGTTAGTTTAGGTTTCATAAAAAAATTGGGGTCGATTTTTTTTGTTTTTAATAAAAAATAGGTTTGTTTTGTTTTTCATAAAAAATAGGATAATTAGTTTAGTTTAGTTTATTTGTTTAATAAAATTAGGAGATTTGTTTTGTTTTAAAAAATAGGTATTGTTTTGTTAAAAAAATAGAGCAAATTTGTTTTGTTCAAAAAAATAGTAGATTAGGTGTGATCTGTTGAGAACACTTCAAAAAAAAAAATAGGGTCGATTTGTTTTGTTCAAAAAAATAGGAGATTAGGTGTGATCTGTTGATAACACTTCAAAAAATAGGACCGGTTTGATCTATCAAAAAAATAGGGTTAATAATTAAATAGGGATAATACAGTAAAATTAAGCATTAGAGTTAGGTTAAATCTACACTTCAAAAAAATAGGGTCGATTTGTTTTGTTCAAAAAAATAGGAGATTAGGTGTGATATAACACTTCAAAAAATAGGACCGGTTTGATCTATCAAAAAAATAGGGTTAATAATTAAATAGGGGTAATACAGTAAAATTAAGCATTAGAGTTAGGTTAAATCTAGGGAAAAAAATAGGGTCGATTTGTTTTGTTCAAAAAAATAGGAGATTAGGTGTGATATAACACTTCAAAAAATAGGACCGGTTTGATCTATCAAAAAAATAGGGTTAATAATTAAATAGGGGTAATACAGTAAAATTAAGCATTAGAGTTAGGTTAAATCTAGGGCAACAATTAGCTTTCGGATTAACTTTAATAAATAAGAGATTTTATTAGCGTGCCCTACTTGAATCGCTTTTTCGCCGTTCTCATCCGAACTGCTTCAGTTTTGCGCTCGATCTCCATCGTACACCGAACTGTTCATCATTGAAATATATCACAAGGTACAGTTTCCAATTTGTCTTCATCTATATCTTTTTCTCTATATATTTCATTACTGATATTTGATCTACGAAGTCTAACTGCATGTTGTAGAACTCATTTTCAGTATTGTTTGTAGCATGAAGGGGTCTTGTGTGGAAAAAGCGAAAGTTGAGAGCACAAGAAACCCAAATTGGCTTGAACTTCCAATAGACTTGACAAGGAACATCCTTCAAAGACTGGATACTGTTGAAATTGTAACAAGTGCACGTAATGTTTGTCCTTTGTGGTGGAACATTTGCAAGGATCCTCTAATGTGGCGTACCATTCACATTAGTAATATCAATGTTATTACATTAGATTATCATTATTTACATAAGATTTATGGCCATGCCATTGATCTAAGTTGTGGTCATGTAGAAGACATTAGTCTCGAGTTATTTGGGACCGATGACATTCTCAAATATACGGCTCCTAGGTAATTCTTTATTTTATCTTGTTTGTTTAATTAATATTATCATTCTCAGAGCTTGAATGAATCATATTTTTTAAAATCTTATTCATAATATTTTACAGGGCAAATCACTTGAGACGATTACAAATTAAGTATTTTATAGAATTTTTTAATAATAGGTTGACTGAATTTGTGAAGAAGTTTCCACTATTAGAGGAGCTTACCATTACATTTAAGAACAACACCTTATCAAAGGATTCTCTTGAAGTCATTGGTCGATGTTGCCCTCGTTTGTAATCCTTAAATCTTCGGAGGCTGATTTACCCTTGCGCCAAGTATAAATATAATGATGTGGCATTTGCTATTGCAAAAACAATGTCCGGGCTACGGCATCTTAAATTATCTGGAATTTGGCTCAAGAGTGTTGAGTTGCTTGCCATTCTTGATGATTGCCCTCTTCTTGAATCTCTTGATTTACAAGGGTGCCTTTGTGCTTCTTTGAGTCCAAGCTTAAAAAGAAGGTGTCGCGAGCAAATTGAAGATTTACGACCTCAAAATTACTTTTTATATCATGATTGTGATGTCGATGAATGATGACGACGACGATGATGAGGGTGGTGGTGTAGCTTTTGTGGCCACTATTAATGATGATGATTAGGAGTATTAGATTGATTCTGAATATGAATGTCTAATTTTAGGTGTTGAAGAACGATGAGGCGATTCTTTTTTTTTTTGGTACACGATGAGGCGATTCTTATTGTTTTCTTAGCATCACAAATGTTGATGTTGTTGCTTTAAATTAATTTGGTCGTAGACATTTGAAAGTTTGATATTTTATTTTTGAATAGTGTACTTGAATTTCTAAAGAACCTTCTACACAATCTTGGTTTGCATGTTTTATTAATCAGATTATCTTTTTGAATCTTGTTCCGGAATGATTTTCAATGTGGTTTTTGATAAATAATTGAAAATGGATTATATGGTGTTGATTTAATCTACATCTTTGGATTCATAACTCCTTCAAGATGTCAAGACCTGTTTGTGTTTAAATCTAAGGTTCACATGGTTTGTGGTTTATGCACCCCATGTGCGTGTAATTTCTTTGGTCATGAACATGGAAAACTAAAATGTTGTTAAATTAGTTAAATGAATCTAATGAAAAATATTATAAAGAAGCGTTATCATGTTTTATAATTGGAATTAAAACCTATTGACTTGAATGAACCGACGAGCTTCCTCCTTGGCAGAGAGTTTATATGCGTGAAATGAACAATATCCTGTGCAAGTCGTCGTTCATGAATAATATAGCTTTTTAAATTGGGTCTAACTCTTCAGGTTTTTCCTCATAATGGAAGAGCACCTGATTAGGAGACTTAGTTTATCAGAGCAACACCGAGGATATGTTGTAGATGAACATGTTTGGAGTGACATTGAGTTTGACAAAATTATATTGCAAAAGCTGCATTTTGAAATATGCGTGAAATGAACAATATCCTGTGCAAGTCGTCGTTCATGAACAATATAGCTTTTTAAATTGGGTCTAACTCTTCAAGTTTTTCCTCATAATGGAAGAGCACCAGATTAGGAGACTTAGTTTATCAAAGCAACACCGAGGATATGTTGTAGATGAACATGTTTGGAGTGACATTGAGTTTGACAAAATTATATTGCAAAAGCTGCATTTTGAAGTTTCAATAAAATCATGTTGTCTATGTAAATTTATCAAACCCATCATGTATCCAATCATGCGCGAAAGAGGTGTCCAAGGACTCTAACCCTCGGTGGAAAGTACACCATCTACCTTGGTTAACCCTCTAGGCTCTCTTAAAATCTTGAGGGACTTGAGCATTGGAGTTCAGGAAACATCGTCAACTTTCACCAAATCGAAGATTCACTTTGACATTGAGCCCGACAAACCATACATGTATTGGAATTTGGAACCTTAAGCGTTCCTAGAAATTCAACAATGAATCTCCCGAAAGGCGCATGATATTCATCCCTCAAAACAACAAGAACCTGCCTAAACTCGTGAAGATGAAGATGTGGTATGATGTGAGAGATGTACAATATAACTTTGAATGTTATTAACTATAATATAATTTTTAAGTGCATTTTAACACAAATTGTGTTCAATGAATATCATGAATATTTTCGCCTCCATATTTTTAAAATAATAAAAAATTTATAGTGATGCTACTTGAACCCAAATCCTCATATCCAATACCTATCTTTTTAACCATTAGACTAAATATTTAGAGTTAAAAAATATAATGTATATTTAAACTTAATTTGGATGGATAATCGATATACACAAATATTTAAAATACTAAAAATCATATTTAGCAACGTTCAAAATTGTGATTAGTTGTGTTTAGTTATTGGTCAATAAGTTACGACATCTTATTATATTTATTAGTCATATACTAGAAATAATTAATCACATGTTTAAACAATATTTTCCATTTTTAATTTTTGAGAATTTTTCTCGTGACTCAATTTAGTCACCAACAAAAAATAATACAATTCTCCTTAAAAAAAAATACAATTCCTTCAAAAAATAATACAAAGACTAGCCCTTTATATTGCCAACATATAATAAATTAGTCTCTTTATTATAACGAATCAAAACTAATTTGTCATATGTATAAAAATGTAAGATTTATTTTAGTGTTACTTTTTTAATCGGGAGACAAATTGAATCGCAAGAAAACTAAGAGAAACCAAATTAGATATTTCACTCATAATTTTTTGCATAGGACCTTAGATATAATTAATTAATTAAGTAGGGGTTAACTTAACTTAATGGGAACACATAGAGTAGCCACCACCTTGTCTCTATCATCATTCATGAATAATGAATAGTCAATTAAACCAAATCATTCATAATACGTCACCGTATTAAAGCTTTAATTCAACACTATAACATCCACACAAATTTTAATTCAAAACACAAAAAACAATTTCACATTTTCTTCTCCTTCTTCTTCTCTTCTCCGTTGGTGCCCAATTCCAGTTTCCACGTGTACCACCGGATCCGATCACTCTTCCTCCACACTTCACCTTCTCCGTCATGAATCCTGAATAGTATGTACCTTTTTCTTTTTTTCCACTTTGAATTTTGAATTCCTTCAATTGTAATAAATTTTACTCCTTTTTGTGATATCTGTTCTTGTTTTTCAAAAGGGTAGCTATAATTGTGTTTAATTTGTGTGAATTAATGTTTTTTTAATTTGGGGTTAATTTGGGTCGAATAGTAAAAATAAATCTACTTTTGATTTTTTCAATTGACAGAAATTTTACTCCTTTTTATGATTTTTGTTATTGTTTTTCAAAAGGGTATCTATGATCATGTTTAATATGTTTGAATTGTTGTTTTTGAGATTAATTACTTAATTTGTGTTGAATTTTTGTTTTTTATAACCCTAGATTGGATCAGCTTTGTAATTACTCGATTAATTTTTTTAATTCAATTTTATGTTTTTCAAAACATGGATTACATGATTTTATATTTTTTTATTGATTGATTTTGAAAGTGATGAGTTTACCTTGATATTGTATCTAATTGGTTTTAAATTTCAATTGGGTAACTAAAGCATGCATGCATATGGCTCTGTTTTTGTTGCTTCTTGTTTCTCACAAGGACTTGATCGTACAATTCAATATAAAAATGTTAAAATTAAATTGAAAAGGAGAAGCTTTTTTGCATGATAGAAACCTTAATGGATTCATGGTTTGAATTATTTCAATTGGAATTTCATCATGGAAATCATCAAAACTATGATAGTACTATTGGCTTGTGCTTTCTTATGTGAGTTTAATATTACTGTTTAAAAATTGGTGGAAAATGTTTGTCTATAACTCGACATGTCTCATATACTTGAAACGTAAATACTAAATACATCAATTTGTTGATTTATGTATTTGCATTATAATTTGAATGTAAGAATTTGACAAAATATTGATTTGTATTTTAGAATTTTTAATATTCACGACTTCAATTGATTTAAGTTTTATTTGCTTTTAGTGTCTGAAGACTTTTGATGTTAGAGTTTTCATCGTCATCGTAATAAATGTATATACTTGTATGCGTAGATGAAGTGATTGTGTTTGATATTTGGTTGATTTTGTACAGTTGATTATTATTAGTTTATCTCTATTGAGAAACGGAGTAAGTATGCTATGCTTGTCCTTTGCAGTGATTATCTGTTCAAGCTCCTTCTTATTGGAGACTCTGGTGTTGGTAAATCATGCCTTCTTCTAAGATTTGCTGTAAGCTATCTACTGTTTGTCTTATCCTATATTGCAGTATTTTATTTTATTGAACAATATATTGCAGTATTTTATTATTTTCTTCTTCTATGTTACCATGTTTCTCCATCCTTTTATACTGGTTATTTATTTACCAAACAGATTTACTCGCATTTTGTATCCCCATTGATTTTGTTGTTATGTCTAGATTATTGACATTGAATGAGTGTAATGGGGTTCTTGCTATTGGGCCTGATTAGCGTCCAATGTGCGGTTAACTGTGAACGAAGAAAAGGACATGACGGGACAGAAATTTTGTAGGAGAAGTGTGTAAGGTAGGAATAGAATCTACAGGTTGCAGAAGTCTGCATGACATTGGCGGAGTAGGCATTGATGACATGGAGGTGGAGGGAATATAATGGAGGGAACTGGACTAGGGGAGGGGGTTGAATTAAATCTATGAATGAATGGGATTTTTGGAGGCTTAGGCTTTGGTCTAGAATTAGAGCAACTTATGCTTCTAAGTCTATCGTTTTTCTTTTTTCATTATCATCTTCTATGTCTTGCTTTGTTACTAGAATTAAAACAATGCTCTATAGTTTCTCCATAGATCTTGAGGAAATATCAGGATCTATCAATGTGCTTCTTCCCTAACTTTGTTCTTCAGTGCCTTGAGTTTATGATTTAGCTAAATTGTCTTATCTGGTTGTGTAAGCTCATGTCTTGTGTTATTTTGTGTTGTGTATTTCTGGAAGGTTTTAACTCCTAACTTGAACTCCTAACTTGAACTCCTTTACGCTTCCATAATACTGCTGCACAATACAGTAATTTAAATTATTAACTTTATGATATACTGCAGGATGATTCATACATTGATAGCTACATAAGCACCATTGGAGTTGATTTTGTGAGTACAACATTTCAAATCTGATTTAGCTTGAACTCATTTGGAATTGCGGCGTCTCCAGTCTGAACTTATAATATCATGTTCTTTTGTGCAGAAAATTCGAACTGTTGAGCAGGATGGGAAGACAATTAAGCTACAGATTGTATGTATCTTAGATTGGCTCTGTTCTTCTGCTTCTTTATTTGTTAATATTATACTTTTAGTAAACCTAATATACACTACTATGTTTTGATCTGTTCTTGTAGTGGGACACTGCTGGGCAAGAACGATTTAGGACAATAACCAGTAGCTACTATCGTGGGGCACATGGAATCATTGTGAGTGATGTTTTTACGACAATAAGAGTTTAAACATGGAACACTCCTGTTGTGTTTTTCATTCTCTAATAACGTGTTCCTTTGGCAGATTGTTTATGATGTGACCGATGAAGAGAGCTTCAATAATGTGAAGCAGTGGCTCAGTGAAATTGACCGCTATGCCAGTGATAATGTTAACAAGCTTTTGGTTGGAAACAAGAGTGATCTGACAGCAAATAGAGCTGTCTCATATGATACAGCTAAAGTATAAATTTGATATATGTCACATTTTTTTCTTATTAAGAAAATATTTTTTAGTGTGCCTGTGTGTGTCTGTGTTCGTGTTTACTTCGGATAATGTGCATGCTTATGCTCCAGAACACCTCACACTCTTTTTTCTCTCTATCGCAGGAATTTGCAGATCAAATTGGCATACCTTTTATGGAAACAAGTGCAAAGGATGCTACAAATGTGGAAGGAGCATTCATGGCCATGGCTGCTGCCATCAAGGATAGGTGCTCATTATTCCTGTTTATTATTGAATAGCTGATATTAAAAAATTAAATTAAATCACCAAGTTTAATGTACCATGCCTTTGAAGTAGGCTCAGCCATAAAACTTCCAGAAAGAATAACCAAACTTTATGATTCCAATATAATTTTAGTTATAGCAGTCTACTTGACATTGTTAGACCATCCCCAATGGGGGGGTCTCAAATTTTGAAGACCTGGTACCTATTAGGTGTACCCCCATTGGGGAGAAAAGTTTTTGGGGTCTTTCAAGACCCAAGGTCTCACTTAAGACCCCCAATGTTAGGTGTCTCCATTGTGGATGCTCGTAGTTTCCAAAGCTTTCGGAAAAAATAGACTACAAATGAAGTTCAAATGTCAAATCATATTGTCTGTTTTATATTGTGAACTGATTCATAATGGTTGTTGTTTCCTGAGCTTGATTTTAAAAGTTTTGCTTGATTTCTTTTGAAATGTACCATGATTTTTTTGGATTTGGATTAGTTTCTGTCAGCAATCCATACATTCATGCAGTCAGGGACGTTGACGGCTGTTGGATCAATATCTGACAGTTTAGATTTCAATGTATATTTTGGTTTTGTTTAAAACTGACATACGGGCTTGAAATCTGGACCGTCTAATCTCGGACCAACGGCCACCGACATCTCTGACTACATGAATGTGTGGATTGCTGACTGAACAAACCCGACTTTTTCACTACCGAACAATTTATTTATCACCTTGTTCTGGCATTGATTCCATCGAAGCACGTTTTCTGATAATAACTTCATGATGAATGTAGAATGGCGAGCCAACCATCCGCAAACAATGCAAGGCCTCCAACAGTGCAGATTAGAGGACAACCAGTTGGTCAAAAAAGTGGGTGCTGCTCTTCCTAACTAGAAAGTATTTCACTTGGTCTGCTACTTGCCCTTTTCATGTAAGATTTGTTATGTCACTAAATAGTGGACCAATATTGCATAATCCACCGTGTGGTTTGGGAATTGGTTTAGATGATGATCCCATTCTTTACATACACTTTAATGGTATGCTTGTCCTAAGTATAGTACTTGTGTTAATGATAATTCTATGTTTCTGCTCATATCTAATCTACTTTTTAACTAAGATGATACATGTAGTTTTCTTTTGCTCAGTTGCTTTGGAACGTGTTGTCTTGAACTTGCTGTTCATGACCAGTAAATAACAAGGGTGATTAAGATTAAGCCATACGAACTTCATGTATACATCAAGTAGTTTTGCTTATTAGAATTGAGAGTATACAGTAACCACTTCATGTATTCGTGCCATGTAATCTTATGACTGCACAACAAAAATATAAAGAAAGAGGACATAACGAACCATCACATAAATTATGCAGAAAAACCATCATAAAAATTATACTAGTACGAACTATAAAAGTGACAATCCTATAAAAAAAAAAGTGAGAAATATCCTATAAATAAAAAAAATAAAAAAAAGAAGACAAAATTGTGAGTTACATGTAAGGATTTATTAAACTACCAATGAATGTGACCATGGCTGCGAAAATGACCGTCACCACCGCCGTGATCGGGACCTTGATGTACAGTGACCGACATTTGCATCTAGTGATGATTCACCATTAGAAATCAAAGGAACTCTCAAGCTACGACACTGCACTCGTGTAAAACGACTCCTCTTGATCCATCCAAATTTTGGTCTAGTTTAGAGATATAAATCCACAATTCCCTTGTGTGTCTCTACATTATATTCATCAAGTTGTTTAGGTTTCAGGTTGATTAAGTAGTTCCCTTAACACTATTGGTTCAAGTAAAGTAGGTTTCTCACCCCTTTGGTTAAAGGGTTTCAATGTCACCAAAGCAAAATCATCATTATCTTTGTAATGAGCCTCCTATAATATATTATTTTTCTTGCGAAAATTGCTCTTCTTCCGTCATGTTTTGCTCACTCCCAAATGAATTTTTTAAAATGCCCCTGCATGATTTAAGTTACACATGTGTTAAACGATGTGTGACTTAACTCATGCAACATGAGTTAAGTCACGTTGAATCACGTTCTGAACACCAGCGTGAGTTAACTCACTGATTTTGTTTTCACATATAATTGACAAATTGCAGGTAGAAGTGATCAATCTATCACACCCCAATCACTCCATTCCATATGATTAACACACATGCCTCACTATGGTATAAGGCCTGCTTTCCATTGCCACTATTCCACACCTTGGAAAAAACACGTGTGAAAGGTTTTGGAATAACCAAATAAAAACCAAAGAATATAATCTGTCATATATATTATTGAAAGAATTTGTGAGGAAGGTTGATAAAGTCAACATAACACCACTAGGGTCTACTATGTTGTAGATGCATATATAAAGCCATCCATTATGTTGTTCTTCTCCAAATTCAAATCAAGAATGATGAAGAAAGATAACCTACGTGAGTTAACTCACGTGGAATTCGGCGTGAGTTAAGTTACGTGGTGTTTAACAGTTGCGTGACTTTTAAGTTATGTTAAGGATATTTTTGAAAGTGCAGTTGGAAACGAGCAAAACGTGATGAGTTAAGTCACGTGGTGTTTAACAGTTGCGTGACTTTTAAGTTATGTTAAGGATATTTTCGAAAGTGCAGTTGGAAATGAGCAAAACGTGACGGGAGAAGAGCAATTTTTCGTTTTTTTTTTGCTGTAATGTTAACCTTAAAGTTGTAATATGAGGTGGTGTTGTTTGAGTTTGAACTGTATGAGTGAGGCATTTGTTATGTCGAATTCGACATGAAAAGGGACCATGGAGGCAGCTAACGAAAACATGATGAGGTGATTTATTGGAACATGCATGTGTATATGTGTATGTGTCTTGTTCATAGAATATAAATTTCCCGTCAAGAAAAAATAAGTATAAATTTAACAAATCGATACATTGAAAGACTTGCCCAGGAATTGATTTTCGTGGAAATAATTTTTGCCCAGGAAAAGGTAATACGTAACAACATAATTTTTTTATTAGTTTTACATAATTTGTTTTTATATTACTTTTACTTAATTTGAAAAAGAAATATCTCCGTTTTTTAACTATTATTTTTGATGGAATGAATCTTTTTTTGACAAAATTAATGGAATAAATTTTGTAAATTTTAAAAGGCATTTATCAACTAATTGTAGAACTCGAATTGAAGTTTTCTTTATGAAAAATGTTATTGACAACAGGGTTATTTATTTTATTTTATTTTTCTCTTATTATTTGTTCAACCGCTCTCACACACGTATATAAAACTCCTCTACTACTTGATAGACCGGCACATCAAACTCCATCTTTACCCTGCAATTGGCAATATTCTCCTTTTCATTTAAATTGGGAAGCAGTGATTTGGTTGGGTTAGATGAGGAACCAAATATAAGTGCTAAAAAACTTACACCATTTGAGAAATATATAGGACATTAATAACGTGAGATGAGATTCAATTGTCGTCTAATTCATAAAGGAATAGAGTGAAATGGCAAAATCACCCAACAAGACACAACCCCTAATAGATGAATAATTGTAAACGAGCACTAGCACTGGTGTTAATAAATGTATATATAAGAAAATAGAGATGAATGATAATTTACAAGTGATTTACATTCTATCTTTGGGATTAGGATATTTGTTATTATGTTGAGTGGTTCAGCCCCACTCTAAAGCTGTTGGGAGTTTTTTGGTGGACTGATAGCAACAGCTTGATCATTAATCTTATTTATCTAGCTAATATAAATTTCTATACAGGGAGAGAATCTCATAAGCATTGCTATCTTTGCTTTTGGAGGATTAATGTATTGGTTTATGAAGCACGGATACTCCTCGATTAAGTGTGTCTCGGTATCAGACACGCGTCGATTTTCGACACAGACATATATAATTATATTGAATTATGTGATGTTTACAAATTATTATCGGTGTCCATGTGCTTGTGTTCGTGTTGTGTCTAGTGTCCGTTATGTATATGTGCTTCATAAGTATTGATTGATTTTGGTTTTTTGTTTTCATCGAGCTTTACCGAGAGATAGACATGTAAAGTTTGTGTAATTGATGATTGTATCTTTGTACTTTATATAATCCTTGCACATCTTGTGTTTGGGTCAGTTTATTAATAAATTTTGTCTTCCAAAAAAAATATTTAAAAACAAGTGAGTAACATTTTTTTTAGACTGATAACAAGTGAGTTACACATAAAAAGTATACCTGCTACTTATACAAATGAATTACATATCAATCAAAAGAACATAATTGTGATACACTAATACATATAAAATAGAAAGGTGAAATGGAGAAAAGCAATTAGTGAGAAGTGAAAAGCAAAGGAATTAGCTACGTGCAAGCCTGCAACTCCATGACAGGGGGAAATGTTGAGTATATTTGGATTGTAGATTTATATTTTCACTTCAATGATTCCTTTTAACCAAAACATTGTAACATGCTCAGTTTGCCAGATACAAACATGAAACATAGCCAATTGGTTTAAGTCCACTGCTACTTTTTTTGAATCAGTGAGGCCAAGCTTGCACAAGACACACAAAAGCTGGCAAAAGCAACAAAACAAAAGCACCGCCCATACGCATAACGCCCCGGAAAAACACCGCCAAACTGAACAGAAACAGCAACCAATAAACAAATCTAGTTGATCATCATATCAACATAGCTAAATCCTAATAGGTATTTTATTTAAAGAAAACCACATCAGTAAAATAAAAGGTTCATAAACTGGTACATAAAGATGTGTAGTTGATTATCACATCAACATTATCAAATCCAATTGAATCATCATCTAGCCTTTACAAAAGTATGTCAAATAAGTCTCTAAAACAACATTCTTAGCTCCTTCAACCCTGATGATTTTCCTGTGAAAATAAGAAAACAAAAGACAATTAGTTGAAAACTCAAAATGTATCTACTAACTAAATATTAAATCACCTAAGAATAATGTGTCATACCATTCTTGGCAATGCAGCTGTTACTTCACCATTGAGAACATTTGAGGTATTTACTGCTTCTCTTTGGACAATAGCAGACTTAAAATCACAACAAATACATAACAATGAGAAATAATGCTAAAATAAAAAAAAACATTATACAAATTTTGATGAAGTTAAAATCTTCTAACCTTTTTTACTTTATAACTAGATGTTCTCTTACGACCTCTCTCGATCCCACTCTTTATTCTTCTTGGAGCCCCTTTTGTATTTGCTCTTTTAGGATCACGCACTATAGTCAACCTCTATCATTCAGAAAAATAAAGTTGAAGTGGTTGATAAAATTATATTATTTAATTCAAAAAAATTAATTTATATTCTTTAATTCAAAACTGAAAGTTTAGATTTAATTTGTTTAGACTAATTTAAGAATCGAATTTGATCCCTAAAAAAAATCAAATTTGATTTGATTAAAAATTTGAAGTAGGGTTAGATCAATTTGATTTGATTAAAATATTTATTTTTTATAATTGGAGAAAGAGAAATTTTTTATTAATTCCCTCAAAAAAAAGAAATTTTTATTAATTCAAGTGACATTGATGACCATTTTATAATTGTCTTCAAGATAATTCAGACACTTAGATTACAACAGTAAGCTCTTCTTAATTTGTCACAAAAAAAAATAATATTTACCTCTTCTAGCAACTCGAGTATAATATAGGTCAAAATGATTAAATTCCGTTAAAAAGGAGGACTAAATTAAAATAAAAAAAACTACATCAAAAATTAATATTCCTTTTATACATTAGGTCTAAATTCAATTCCGTAAAAAGCTAATGAAGCAACTAGATCATTATTATACCGTTAGGCATCATTTCCTTTGCTTTGTTGGCTTGTCTAGAGTTGTTGGTTCTGTAGAACTTGAATGGGGTATATCTCCAACCAATTAAACTTTGAATTCCCACTCTTAACATTCTCTACTTAAATTCAGTGTTCTAAACACGGTGTTTAAATCACTAGACATGATTCTCGTGAACTTAGCTCACTTCGTAGGGACAATGCATTATATATGTAAGGTCTGGAGTTCAAACTTCGGCTACCACAAAAAATAAATCACAAGAAATGCCTATGTTTTAGTAAAATTCAAGAATATTGCTTAAAAACCATTTCAAAGAGTGTGTAAATAATAGACATTTTGATATAAGGACAGAGTTAGGGCAAACATCTTCTAGTTAAGTTGCTCATAGTGAACATTCATGGAGTATTGATGTATATAATTCAATGGCTTCGGATATTGTACAGAACATAGAAACCAGATGGATAAAATTGTGGCAAGACTTGATCAAATGCAATGTAATGCAGCACGTCTTGCTAAGGAAAATATTGATAGAACACTTTGTAGAATTGAATTAAGGGATAGTAAGAGAATTGAGAGAGAAATGATGATTGATAATTGATATCATTCATTGAATTATGATTCTAGCTATTTATAAAATGAAAGTTTTAGCAATTAACTTAAAAAACTAACTCAACAATATGATTACTTCTTTTACAAGTAATCCAACAAACATGCATACTAATTCACAACTAGCTTGCTAAATAGCTTGAAATGCATCTTTATTTATTTTCAAGCTATAGTTACAGATATTTTCCCGATCTCCTTCTAAGTTCTTCAAAAGTGCTTGTTATCAAAGACTTTGTAAGCAAACTTGCAATGCTCCAACTCAAGCTTCTCTTTGTTCACTTGGTCCCTTTGTTCCAGCTCATATTGAATCCATCATCTCTTTTTATCATTTGGGATTTTCTTTTCTTTCACATATGATTGGTAGAAGGAAAAAAAAACAAAGAATCAATAGCTTTAATTTTTTTATAGGTGTGGGGTAATTTTTAAAAACAAATTTACAAAATTAGCTTTTAGTTAATACTAGTTCAACATAGTGGAAGATGGGTTTTTTATCAAAATAAAATGGGTGTGGGTCACTAACTTACTCCTTAATATATTATATGTATAAACGTGTAGATTCAAATTCACAAAATAAATAACTTCCACAATAAGGAAAATGTTTCTCAATTTTGTCTGTTGTCATACCTTCAGGTTCAGGTTATCAAAATCAAATCTTTTTTCTTTAAAACAGGAAGAAAATAAAGGAAATTTAACAAAGGACTGAGAGAGGAAGAAAATTGTCATCAAGAATTAACATCATATAACATGTTTGCATATTCTGATGAACTAGAAGATGAACAATAAACAAATGTTTTTATCAGGGCTGTATTTGAGGCAGGGCGATAGAGGCAACCATCCTAGGCTCCAAAAAATATGTACGAAATTTGAGCTCAAATAAAAACGAAAATTTCTAAAAATTTTACAGGGGAAAAACCAGAAATGTCCTATATTACAGGGGGTAAAGACCTATTAACCCTTTTTATAATTTCATGTGAATCACAAGTGAACTCAATTTAAATTTGTTGTTTTTCTAAATTAACATAAAAACTCATTTAACAAGTAGTAACTGTAATTGAATTTACCTAGGTTTATACGAAGTAAATTTACTTATGAAAATCTAAGAATTGAAGTGTACGTTAATTGAAGATATCACTGAACTAAAATTTACGCCTATAAAATATATTTCGAATGTTTCATTTCGTAAAATGTACTATGTCATTTTGCCTCTCAACATTTACTGTTTATTTTTTCTTTTTGGGTGTTTTTAATTGATGTTACATAGAATGACAATTTGCCATTGAAGGCTACTTAAAATGAATTCATTTATATGTCAAATTGATGTATATTGAATTACATAATATTGTTGCTATTTATTTATAGAGAGTGTGCTTAGAGTGTGTTTGTGAAAATGAAATCAACCGTATGATGAATCTAAAGGATGAAAATTAAATGAAGCAATTTTTTTCAGTCAAAGAATTAAACCGTCATTTTTGCAAACCTTGCCTAGTATTGCAATTTCACAACAAGCAAACACGCCTTTTTGTCTTCAACTTACCTAGTACTATTGCAATTCACAATCAGCTGTTCGTCCATATACCTAGGCTAGCAGACAAACGACAGTACTAATTCATGCTATGTATAACCATATTTGTTTGTTGAATTGAGCAAAGTTTAGCCTCAATGAATTGAATGACAACATTTGTTTGTTGAACAATATTTGTTTGTTGAAACTCTAAAATTTACAATTTAGTCCAATTGAATGTCATTAAGCAGTAAGATTCGTGTTATGTATAACAATAATTGTTTGTGGAAATGAGCTAAGTTTAACCTCAATGAAATTATTATCAAAACTAATTGTATAATGGGTTGCTATTTTTGTACTATGATTTTATGTAGACGTGCTATCATGATATTTTTCCATCAATTTATTAGTTCGATATTTATTTGTGTGTTTCAAAAACTAAAAGATCAGATGATAATTGATGTAATGTCTAACATGAATTAAGGTGGTGTGTTGATGGTCAATTTAAATTTAGTCAATAAGTTAGATTGTGTATTGTGCAAGCAATTGCTTTGTTAGTTTTTATGTTTTTTTTCTTGTTGTTTGTTAGGTATGGTTTTCTTTATATGTATCATGTATGCGAACAAAGTAGTGATCATTGTGTATATATAAAACATGTAAGTGAATATAGAATAACCAGCGTGTGATTTCAATTTTACAAAAAAGTCTATAAATTCTTCTCTCTTCCATCTTTAAATATTCTTTTTCAATCCAAACACAAGAGAGTGTGAGTGTACAAGAGAATCATAAAGTGAGATTTCTTTTAATTCAACAATTCATGGTTTAAAAACAATATTTGGTTTTATGGTAAATTAACGAGAATGAAAATTTGTTCATTCAAAGATTGAAATTTGTCATTTTGTCTTATCTCACCTCCATACCACGTTTTCACTCATAGACAACAGTAATGTTAATTCGTACTAATTCATGTGCCCATGTATCCACTACTAGAGCGTGACAACATTCGTTTAGCAAATTCATCCATATGATAAACTTTGACATTTTTGTATTTTTAAGATGGGAGGCTCGGTATGATAGCACTTTCAATCTCTAAGACAACATTTTGGTTACAAAAATATTAAGAATTCTAATGTTGTTCATTCAACATTTTTGTATTTTTAAGATGAATTGTTTTATATGAACATTTGAATATTAAAAATAAACCATCAAAAGAAACCCTCCCATGCTTCAAGAATGTTGAAATCATTGGATAATTATGAATTAAAAATATATTGCACATTCTTAAAGGTTGCGTTTATTTATCGAATGTTGATGCAAATGATTTTTTTTTTCTTTTTGAATTGAAGTTGTTGCAAATGTCTTTGCCAAATATGTTGATGTTAGTATTTGAAATTTTTTAGTTTGTTAAAGCTACAATTTGTTATCTGAAATTCTTAATGCTTTAATTGCTTAATAAATTCTCTTAACAATGCATGTGATTGTGGCATATGTAGAAAAAAGTTTTTATAAGTTAAAATTATTGAAAACTCCTTGAGATCACAATGTTACAAGAAAGGTTGAATGGTCTAGCCATTTTAGGTATTGAGATAGATATGATAGAACATGTTGATGTAGACACAATTCTTAATGACTGTGTCTAGAAATGCTCGTATGAATTGTTTTATATGAACATTTGAATATTAAATAAAAAAATTCAATGTTTTTTTATCATCAGGCGAATGAAATATGTCACATATCTCCTCTGATGATATGAAGCTAACATCTTGTTAAGGTTTTCTCAACTGTTTGAATCAAATATGAATCTATGTTTAATATTTTGCATATTCATTGACATCATTCTCTGCCTAACATCTTGTTAAGGTTGTCAACTGTTTGAATCATATATGAAGCTTGATAAAACAAAATTAATTGGAGTTCACTGTTTTGAGTAATCTTTTGAGAGGAATTTTTTCATATCACTCATTAACAAACAGAAAATACAAAATTAATAAAATTAGAACATTTTATATAAATAAAAGAAATGAATGACCTTTTTCATTACAATCATAAACAAACACGATAAACTAATTCAACAAGAGGAGAAATGGTTTAATTGTTTGAGCTGAATACGAGGATTCAATTTGGCCATGGTTGGCCAAACATATTAAAAGACCTACAACAAATTTTATACAATAAGACCTTTCTTGATACAATGTAGTAATGCATTTTAAAAGAAAATAAAATACACGGTTATAAATATAAGATCAAATAAAAATCAAATTTTGCTTTAGTCTAAAGTTGAAACCTAAGTTCGACAAACATCTATAATGAATCTATCATAATATATATTTTTATAATTAAGTTAGATTTTTAATTAGTCCAAAATTTTGAGAACTAAAATCTTAGTTTGGACTGCTTGGTCCTTGAGTAGAACCTGAATTTGGACATTGGAGGTGCTTTATTTGCGACTCTATTAGATTTTGTGAAACAACAGACAATCGTCTAACCGAAAGACACAATGACTTTGTTTTTCTGTATTAAAATTCTTCCCAGCTTGTCCACGTAGTTTTAAAAACGTTGCAAAAGAGAATTTCTCGTTTTATTTTAAAAGTAGAAGGCAAACATCTACATAATGTGATACGTTGGAGATCAAAAGTATAACAAAAAGACACATGTTTTTACTGGATGGTAAACAAATTCATTCTTGAAGTTCTCATAAAAATAGTCACTTTAACCATATATGTCATTCATTCAATATACTATTTTTCATCTCATAAAGGGCATACGTATTGAAAATCAATCTTATTTTCATGACTCAACTAATATTTGTTACTAAGGGCCATTATGCTCCTTTTATTGATCGAGTATTTGATTCTTCCTTTCCCCTTCTAGAACTTTCAGAAGGGATGATGTCATGGGAGATTGTTCCCTTGGTATTGTCAGTTAGTCTTTCCTTTACCATAAAACAACAGACAGGAATAGAAGAAAAACGACCAACTCATTCCTCAAGATTTAAAAACATGCATAGGAATAAGCACAATATCTCATTGCATTAGGTCTGTTATACTAAGGAATAGTCTTCAATATTAGGTAGCATTTTAATATTGTAGAATGCTAACGAAACAATTAAAAACATTTAAGTCATTTTGGGCACCACTTGAATACTATGAAGCCCACAATTTACTTGGTTGGTACATAACTAACCGTTTAAATTTTAACAAAAAGGTTTAACAAGTGCCTTGTATTTTAGTGAAATTCAAGAATAGATCTAAAAAATCATTACAGCGTAAAAAATGAAAATTTCAACAAACATTTTTTAAGAGGAAAGAAACTCAGGTCATCTCATCCAAGAACTCGAGTTAACATATTAATGATTTATTAATGCAAGACAAGCAAGCATCTCTCCATAAAAAGTTTTTATCGAATCTAACATATGGAAAGCGTGGATATATTTGAAAAACAAAACTGAGAATTCATTCAATCTATAAAATAAAACGAAAATCAAAACATTTATGTCTTATCCACCACCATGTAACCCCCTAGAATGTCAAAACACAATAAAACAGCAAAACATAATAAATGAAAAGGTTACAAAGGTAAAAAGGACCGTAAGAAGGACAACCTAGATTTACAACAAAAAAAGTTAATAACCGATCTTCTAACTGATGATAATAAAATTCAATTACCAAAGTTTTTGTCTTAAGAAGTTCAAATCAGAGAGAACCCAAAATTGAAGATAAATAAAGGGGGGATAGGGGAAATGGTACTGAAATATCTCACTTGCCACCACCCAAGGTTGGGAATTGCCCAGGGTCCTCAATAGATGGGGCTGAGACATTGCCATATGCATTTCCACCATAACCTCCTCCTCCCCTTGAACCACCACGGCCACCACGTCCACCACGGCCGCCACGTCCACCTGGGTTGTAGTACTTCTCTCCTTCAGCAGGCTTCAGAAATTCGTTAATGCTCAGGGCCTAATAAAAAATATCAAGTCCAATAAATGGAAGCACATTAGTTATGTGAAAAGATGTATATGATCAAAGGAAAAAAAAAAGACATTGTTACCATAATCAATAATAAAAGCAAAACGACTTATAAAGACAATGATGCCATAATCACTAATGAAGCAAAAAGACTACGGTGCGGATGTGACTTAAGACAAATTAGAGAAAAGTACAAGAGTTTGTAACATAAAAACCAACTCGAGAGTGAAAAACCAAGGAATGGTAAATTGGTATTTCGTAAAAAGGCATATAAACAGACAACACATCACATTGTAATCTACTGATTATAAAATAAATTGCAAGAAAGTAGGAAATCAATTGCAACAAGTATTATAAACATTTTAATTTGAAACAAATCAATTGAAAAGTTGGAAAATGGTTTAACTTCACTAGAACAACCAAAACAGCAACAATTGCAAGAAAGTAGGAGCACATATATCAACAAGGAAGATAACATAAAATATATGTCAAGGACAATACAATGTAGATGACTATGATCTTATTACAAGATATAAAAATTAAAAGATCAGTTTTAGAGTTGTTCAACGAACAGAATGGATGTTTATCCACGCATTATATCATCTCATATATCAACTATTATAGGTTTGTAACATATTTCAAACACTAAAAATCACAAATGAAAGCGGTAATATAACATATTATAGGAATCAGATAATTTTGATTATGGAGCAGAAGAAATTACAGCTCATGAAAGTAAAAGAAGCAATGGAAGATTAAAAGTATCAAAGTTCATACCTTCCTTGCCTTCTCCTTCTCAATAGCATCTTTGCGCCTGTCCTTGTCAGATCCCTGAGGAGAAAATTGAAAATTGGAAAATGTAAATACAATTATGGACATTATCACTAAAAAAACACTTGGAACTGCAAATTGGGAGTAAAAGAAGGGCATAGAAAACTAACCAGTTTAGCAAAGATCTCGTCATTCTCTTTCTTGCATGACAGAGGCTTCAAGGATTCAAACTCTTTGGTATCCACCTTTCTTCCTCCATCAGTCTTAACATTCAGGGCTTTCCTTTTCTCCTCCAGCACTTTCTCATATTCTTCCAGTGTCATCTCCTGTATCACACAGTTCAAGTTCAGTTCAGCAGAACGACAAACAATAGCATATACAATATTACAAGTTTCAAATATAAAACAATAATCAGAAAGCATAAAAATAAGAATAATAATAAATACAACCTCAGTCACAAACTTCTAACAAAATTTAAAAAGTGATCCAATAAAGGACAAAATCATCAACTCACACTAACTAAGCAATTCTTTATAGAATAAAGCAACCCAAACAATTCAGCAAGATTCACTTAACAGACAACCGAAGCTGAATTTGATTTTGAATGATTTATCATTCAATCACAAGACAAATCTCTCATGATTATGAGATGCAGGAAATTAGTAGCAGTTGCAGATTCAAGACAATTGGAGAAAGCATTAATTGAGTCGGTCATTCACCTTATCCTCGGGCTCCTTTTCTTCAGCTTCGGTAATAACAGGAGTTTCCTTGTTTCCATCAGCTGCTGCTGCATCTTCCTCGCCAGCAGGCTTGTCCTCAGCAACATTCTTTTCAGTTTCATTTGCCACTTCGTCAGTCACCCTACACAAAATTAACAATAAAGCATGCTCAGAACTTAATTTTCAATAAAACAGTTATAAATTCAGATAAACAATTGATTATATGCTTACTGAGCAATTTCATCAGATTGAGTTCCCCAATTGCCTCGTCCAGCGCCTTCACGTTTGAATCCACCACTGCAAATTGAACAGTTGATATCAACAAAGATAGGAAAATAAGTTGAAGAAAAATCGCTAATAAGGAATAGTATATCAATGTTACCCTCGTCCAGTCCCACTGTGGCGATCAAATGTCCTTCGTGGGCGTCCTTCACCAGCTTCACCATTGCTAAAACCTCCACGACGATCAGGGCCGCCGCCAACACGATAAGGAGTTCGGGGTGCACCATACCCACGTCTCTCAGTGGGATTCGCAGAATCTCCTTCAAAAGAACCTTGATTGGCAGGAGGAGCAGGCAATGAGTTGTCATCATTGGAGAAATCACGACGAAAGCCACCATCACCACGACCACGTCCAAATCCACGTCCGCCTCCACGGCCCCCACGAGAAGGCTCATTTCTGGACTCCCTCACTATCAATGGCACAGGAAAGAAAAATATCAGCATACAAGGAAAACAACACAATAAACATCATCTACATTATCACAATTTAACAATCAATGTAACAGCTCATCAAATTCAAACAAAAAGTTAACTAACACAAAAGGAATGAATAAATGCATCAACAAAGCAATACAGAACAATTTTATCTTCCACTTCTGGTTATCACAAAATTAAACCAATTTTCTTTTGCATTTATTGCCTCTCAACAAAAAAACCTTACTTTTCAAATAGTCATGGACTAAAGTAGTAAAACACCAACAACCTAGGTTTCAAATACACATCAGATAAAAAAGTATGTTCAACCACACACAAACACGAGAACACAAACAACACTTACGTCATCGGATTTAATAAAAATCTCTCTCAAACATTACCTAAACCAATCATTGACACTAATAAATCAACCAATACATTAAACCCTAAAACACAAATTGGACAAAAGTCCATACATCAAACACAACACAATCAACAAAAAGAATAAATCATAAATAAATCATTCAAAACCCACATTTTCTGGAAGTATATATTAAATCACATCAATACCATTAAAACAACATCAATCTTCATGACCTAAACATACAAATTGATAAAAATTCCAAACATCAAACACAATCAACATGAAATAATCAAAACCCACATTTTATTTTGTAAAAGTAAATAATAAATCACATCAGTCCCATCAAACCCAATTAATAAACACATAAAACCCTAAAACACAAATTGGTCAAAAGTCAAAACATCAAACACAATCAACAATGAAATAAATTAACAAATAATCAAAACCCACATTTTGTAAAAGCAAATAATAACAAATCAAACCAAACCCATTAAATTAAATGAAAAAAGCATCAATTTTTACATAACCCAAAAACGTGAAACTAATAAAGATTAAAACTTTAAGCAAATGAAATAGAAAACTGACCAGCCTGAGAAGGAGGAAGTGGTTTGGAAGGTAACTGAGCAGGCTTTTTGGAAGCAGCAGTTTGTTTGCCTTGGTCCAACCCCTTCTTAGGCGCCGCCGCCGCTGCAGCCGCCGCTTTCTGTTGCTCAGCAGCAATCAACTGTGAAGGGTCTTCAGCATCATCACCCAACAAATCAAAAGGGTTAATTGTCGCCATTTTCAAACGATTTCACAAAAATCAACAATAACCCTTTGTTATTCTTTACTTTTTTTGGATTTTTTTGATGATTAATGTTAACAAGAGATGAAATCCATAATACAAAGATTCAGATCAAAAGGGTATAAAGGGAATTGAGAGGATTGAAAGAGAGAGTGAAAAACCCTAGCCGCAAGGAGGATGAAGAAGAGAGAGTGAGTGACAACAACAACAACCTAATCTCTTAACATTG
>Ga0228710_1003900_pt1 | contig 23655 bp, 17 predicted proteins | sample MedpolnodulmetaG_FD_177995 | JGI IMG/M metagenome (GOLD analysis project Ga0228710, IMG submission 177995) | Root nodule microbial communities from Medicago polymorpha collected in Santa Monica, California, United States - pink nodules | ecosystem: Host-associated > Plants > Roots > Nodule...
AATTGATATGCCCATATCTCTGATGCCATAACCAGTTTTCACTCTTAACTTCTGATAGCAGACATTTATCTTCAATAACACTGATATTGATTTTGAAAGTTCTTTGTTTTGACAGAGGAGCTTTCAAAATTAACCTATTCTTGCTATCAAACACCTTCATAGTTTGTGCATCCACCTTCATAGTGCAACCTTTTTGCAGTAATTGACCAATACTAATGAGATTGCTTCTCATGTTTGGTGCATACAACACATCAGTGATGCAAGCTTTCTTGCCATCCTTCCTATGAATTAGTACTTTCCCAATACCAGCTGCACAAACTATACTATTGTCTGCAAATCTTATTTTTCTATTAACTGAATCATCTAATTCATAAAATCAAGATTTCTTGCCTGTCATGTGATTTGAACACCCGGTGTCCAAGTACCATTCATCACTTCTTTCTTCTTCCTCCTTGACCGTTGCCATCAAAGGTACTTCTTCAGAATCAGAACCTTCATTCTGAGCAAATTGTGCCTCATCTTTGTTCCTTGACACTCTCTTTGATCTACATTCAAATGCATAATGCCCCGTCTTCTGACAATTATAGCATTGAATATCCCTCTTATCTTTCTTCTTCTTCTGATTAGACTTTGTTGCATCATTCTTTTCTTGATTCTTGCTAGAACCTTCACCATCCTTATGAGATTGATTATTCCAGGGTTTCTTCCCTTTCTTGAACTTTCCTCTCTTCTCATACTGAGCTTGCAAAGCTTGATCAAATGATACACTTTTACCTATTTCTCTGTTCCTATCAATCAACCTTAATTCATGTGCTTTAAGACTTGCTTGCAGTTCTTCTATCTTCATGGAATCTAAATCCTTAGATTCTTCCAAGCCATCACAATGTGATCAAATCTTGATGTTAAGGTTCTGAGAACCTTTTCAACCTTCATTACATCAGTGACAATTTCACCATTCCTTGTCATCTGATTTGTAAGATTGATTACTTTATCAAAGCATTGACCAACTGTTTCATCTTCTTCCATTGTCAATACTTCATACTCTCTTCTCAAAGCTTGAAGCCTCACTTTCTTCAGTTTTTCATTCTCTTTCGAATAAGCCGTTGTTGTATTCTTTACCGGTATTAAGAATTGTAGTTTTTAGGTTTGATTCAAAAGTTTTTTTTGTTGTTGTGAAAGACTAATTTCTTGAGACAATTTTAACCAAAAGCCAAAGATTAATTTCAAGGCAAAGAAATATATATGTCTAAGTGCTTGACATTTCTCAATCAGTGTTATTTTTTACATACCGATCAAATATTTCATTTGCCGATGATTTGTGGATTTTTTACATGAATATTAATTAATATATGCTATATATGATACGTCGGTCTGATAGTATTGTGGTGTGTAAAGGTATCAATATCATGGAGCCTTTAAGTTTTGGCCCCAGTCCACACAGTAAGGGGGCTTGAATATTCACAAGATTAAAATGCCCACATTCATGCAAGCTCACAAATAAAAAAATTGAAAGGCCCCAAAGCCCCAAAATTTCAACATTTTTTTTACCAAAAAAAAAAACTTTTTTTTTACTGATAAAAAAAAATGACCAATTTTTTTTTTTTTACCAAAAAATTTTTTTTTTTTACCTAAAAAAACTTTTTTTTTTACTTAAAATTTTTTTTACCAAAAAAACTTTTTTTTGAAATAATTAATATGAGCCTTTTTTAGGCCCACAGATAAAAAAATTTTATAGTGGGCTTGGTCCCAAATAATTTTGTTCAATTAGGGGGCTTTAATTTAGTGGGTTTGGTGAAGACTTTTTTAAGTGAGTTTTGAAATTTGGGACTCTATTCATACCTCTAGTGGTATGCGCTAGATTGTATATGATGAATGATTGTCACTGCCTGAAGCACAGACAAGAAGTGCCTCATGTAAACAAACTCCAGATAGAATGAAGTGCGTAAACAAGAACAAATCATTATGAAAATATTGGGGTTGTGTGGTTCAATTGGGTTGAGCAAATTGTTGAAGGAGTTAAAAGACTGAGATGGCGAAGGAAAAAATATAAATTTAAAACTGATTATTAATATTAATTTGTCTATAAACCCCTAAAAAAAAAAAATTTGTCTAATAAAAAATTTTGAAAATAATTTTATTAGTTTGTAAGGAGTATGGCATGTGCAGATCGTCGTTGAAACACATACAAAAACAATCTCTCAGTCTTAGTTACATGTTGAATTTTGTGTCAATTTCTCAACTCATAGATTCAAAATCTAGAATGCTTTGAAATTTAATTAAATTATTGGTTACATGTTTAGCTAAAAATAAAGTATTAGTATTTTGGATTGAATAGTTTCATAGTAAGTGCTGTTGTTATAAATTTATTTCGAAAGGAAAGCTCTCAAATATTAAAATTTTCGATCCTAACTCAAAGTGAATTGATTTATATTCTAAAAATTATTTATTATGCCAGAAAAAAAGCTAAAAATCATGCACAATTGATTTTTTTTAACGGATAAAATTGAGTTAGTTTTTTTGAGGGGCAATCGAGTTAGTTATTATTGACCTTAAAAGGAGAAACAGAAAAGGGAAGACAATGGTGGAACATGAGAACAAACGGGACCGAAGAATGGACAAGGATTGTCTAAGAATAAATGAATTTTGTTAACAAAATAATCGTTTTTTTTTTCTCTCCATAAATCATGGTTGAACTGACTTTGCCATTTTGTTTGTCTGTAATTTTTTTTTAAGAGACAAAATAAGCGGTTAGTTTGCTCAAGGAAACGTGAACAACTCAAATTACTTATAAAAAATATGGATTAAGTTCACCTAAAGAATATATATTTAATTATTTTCCCTAAAAAAATATTTAATTATTGTGTTCCATTAGCTATGTCACTCGAGTTCAAATTTAAAGGCCCAAATAATGTCTTCGTGAGCTTAGCTCAATTGATAGAGACAACGCATAAAAATATGCAAGGTCTGAGGTTCGAATCCGATCACCACAAAAAAAAAGGCCCGAATAATCTAACGGTTGACAAAAATATTTTCAAGGATTGTTTTAGTAGATTAATTTTTTAGCGGTTGACAAAATCATGAAGGATATTTTCCTAAAAAAAAAATCATGAAGGATATGTGAGTAGTAGCGTTGAGGGATGTGATTAAGTTGGAGATGATGTTTGTTTGTTTGAGAGGTAGATCTAGCATAGGAGTCTGGTACTTTGTCAACTAGATTTTTTTCTGGGTAATTTGGAGAATGTATGAAAATGGAATCTTATTTCCAATGTAATGTATTCAATCAATGAAATTTATGTGTTGATCTCTAATTTTGAATCAATAGCTTATTCGTCTTTGTATAATGTTATTTAGAACAATTTGGTTTTATAGAAGTTACTTTCATTTGCTTGAAGATTGTTAAATAATAGTGTTGCAGCTAAAAATAATTTGATTCGTAGGGGATACAAAACTTAACATATCCTTCGTGCTTGGAAAGATGTAATATGCATGAACCATTAAAACATTTGTTCTTTGATTGTCCTGTATTTTCTTAAATCATGGTTTAATGTCTTGTCTCGGTTATAAACCAGTTATGTGTCGACAAACAACAACTTTTGTCATGTGGTTCTATTTATAGGTTTGACATCGATCTTATGGTAGAAGAGTGAACTGTCTTCATTCGTTTTAGTTGGTTTGGATGTGATCAATTTGAAAGCATCATAACTACATGGTATTTAGTCGTCAAGATCGTTTAAAAGGTCCTCTTATTTAAATGGTAAAACTCTCCGTAAAATCGTAGATTAGATCAAAAGGTAAGAGATTTTCTTACAATTACTATCATCTGAACACTCGACTACTCAAATATTTAGGTGTTATTTCACATAAAAATTAGTCTTGAGCTTCCTTTTTGGTTTGGTGACACTGCAGTTTCGGTGCTTTATTTGTAATATGTTGCTGATTATCCATATTAATATATCATTATTTTTACCTTTTCAAAGAATAAAAAACCATTTTAATTAATTTCCAATTTTTTATGCCCTCCATAAAAATCGTTTTTTAAGTCGTATAAAATTATCTTGCAGATAGTTTTAGTCTCTCTTGTCAAGTCAAGATATATATTTTTGAATTTTTCGCGCATGCATGTTTAGAACATTATAACAAGTTTATCCATAAAATGAACTAAAATTTTGATTTTTAAGGTCCATATTAAGGTTATTTTTATTATGAGCATGTATGCGTTTAAAAGTGCATCACATGTTAAAAAAATTCTAAATTTCTTAAAACAACTTCTTCTTCTTTTTTTGAAACATTATAATGTTAAAATCATGTCTGAAATTAATTATTCGATAATATCTGATAATTTAGCAGCATAAATTAATATTATTTACATCCCCTAAAAACAAATATTTACATAATAATTTTGTAAAGACTAAAAAATATATTTTATTTATAGTAACACTAAATATAATTTTATTTATTTTTGAATAAAAATATAATTTATAATTTTGTAGGACTAAAAACATCTTTAATATTTTGTTTAATTATTTTTTGAGGGAATTTTGTTTAATTATTTAAATGTTTATAATTGATAATGCAAATAGATGTGTTGGATTATAAAAAACAAAGACACGAGTAGAGTGGTGCATATGACAAAAAATAAACTACGTTGAAGACAGATAATATTTTTTGTATTGAAAAAATAGAAAATGTATTTTAGTATTCGTGATAGTCTACACTCATTTTTCTTACAAAAATTCTTTGATGATTTAATGAATGACAAGAATACTTATTTTTAGAGTATTGTGAACTTGTGTTTTAAGAGCACATATTAAAAAACACAAAAGAAACAATTTTGCATTGAAATATTTTGACTTTTAAACAATTGAACGTACGATTTTTAAAACATATATTTCTATAATAAGTACTTTAACATGTGCTTTTATGGACACAAACATTTGCCTTATTTTTATTCAATTCCTTACTATCTATTTTTATCGAGTAAATCAAAGAAACACATCTTAAAATATAATGAGAGCCATGATTGAATCGGGTATTTGTTAGTGCGGTAACTATAATTAAAGTAGAAGATAATATTTTGGTTAAAAAATAAAAAGTGGAGTAGAACTGGAAAAAGAAAGAAAGAAATTAGTCAACGGTGTTCCAAGTTCCAAAACAGAACACAATTAACAAGAAGGAAGGAAGGAACCGTGTCTGAACTGGAACGCGATCTTTCCTTTTAATGTAAAATAAAAAGACAAAAACTTAAGTTTTGAAACAGAGGATTTCGCTCTCTTCTCTCTTCGCCATCATCCACCGGACTTTCACTATTTTCCGGCCAAACTCGCCGCCGTCCTTTCTTCCATCCAATCATCAATCACCAGCAGACGCAGACGCAGACAGATGAATCACTGACTAACAAAGCAATGACCACCACGCAGGAAGAAGGTCCCTCCGCCGTAGCTCCCGAAGGTCACCACTCCCTCTCATTTCCATAACTTTGGTTTCTTCTTCATAATCCATTTTTTTTTTATTGTTTCTATTTGTAGTTTATTATTATTACTATTGCTTTGTTTTTTTCTCATGCATCCGAGAAACAAGGAAGATTGAATGAGATGTGTTGGTTTAGCAGGAGAAGACAAGAATGACGGTGGCGTAAACAGTGAGCTATGGCAAGCTTGTGCTGGTCCTCTTGTCAATCTTCCTTTACCTGCTACCCATGTCGTTTACTTCCCTCAAGGCCACTCCGAACAAGTAAACTCAAAACAACAATTTCACTTTATTTTCTCTTCTCTTCTACAAATTCCTTATTGATTAATAATAATTATAATAATTTGCTGCTTATATTCATTTTGTTTCAGGTTGCAGCATCTTTGAAGAAAGATGGGGATGTCCAAGTACCAAACTATTCCAATCTTCCCTCCAAGTTGCCTTGTACTCTTCACAGTCTCACCTTACATGTATGCTGGAATTTTTCTTTTTAATTTTTTTTATCTCATACAAGAGTTCTGTATTGTAATTTTCTTCACTTGTTGTATTTGCCTTTCCAGGCAGATCCAGACACAGACGAAGTATATGCCCGGATGACACTTCAGCCAGTGTCTTCTGTAAGCACCATTTCATATGTTATTATTATATTTTTACGATCAATCTTATTAGTTCCTAGAAATTTTCAAAGATTCATGGTCACCTGATTTGCCGACTTTGTGTGTAGTTTGACATGGATGCTATATTAAGATCAGATATTTCTCTCAAGTCGAACAAGCCACAGCCTGAGTTTTTCTGCAAGCAACTGACAGCGAGTGATACGAGTACTCATGGAGGTTTCTCTGTACCCCGCCGTGCTGCAGAGAAGATTTTCCCCCCTCTTGTATGCTAATTTTTTTCCTTCCAATTTCTCAAGACCTCAACTAGAACTTCAAAGTCTAATCTCGTTACTGTTTGTATATAGGATTTCTCAGCACAACCTCCTGCTCAAGAACTTGTGGCAAAGGATTTGCATGGCAATGTTTGGAAGTTCCGCCATATATACCGTGGTATGTTTACATACAGCTAGCTACGAGTTTGAATTTGTTGTACTATCCGAAACTTATCGTGTCTGTAATCTGTTGACGTTTTTTTAAGCACCCTTTTGAAAATCTTTTGTCTATCCATGATATTCCAAACCAGGACAACCGAAACGCCACTTGCTAACAACCGGATGGAGTCTTTTTATCAGTGGAAAGAGGCTTTTAGCTGGAGACTCTGTTTTATTTATACGGTAAGAGTATACTTCATACCTTTTATTCTGTTGATGTTTGTGGCTTACAAAGTTATATTTTAATATGTTGATACTCTGCAATCAATCTTTATCATTTTGGCACAACTCATTTACGCTAGCAACTCATAAGTTTACTATATTTCCTGATTTTGATTGCATCTTGGCAGAGATGAAAAACAGCAGTTGCTTTTGGGTATCAGACGAGCAAACAGACAACCGACTAATTTATCTTCCTCAGTACTGTCAAGTGATAGTATGCACATTGGAATTCTGGCTGCAGCAGCTCATGCTAGTGCAAACAATAGTCCCTTCACCGTGTTTTATAATCCTAGGTCAATATCTGTCACTGACTTTATTCTGCTAGTATTAATGCATAATGTATTTAATTGCAATGCCATGTGGACTTGTATCCTCAACTCTAAAGTTTTTAAGCTTACATCCTTTCTTTACGTGCAGGGCCAGTCCCTCAGAATTTGTTATTCCATTGGCCAAGTACTACAGGGCAGTATACAGCCACCAAATATCACCTGGCATGCGCTTTAGAATGATGTTTGAAACAGAAGACTCGGGAACAAGAAGGTGCTTCACTTTGTGACCATGTATCATATGAGTAGTTTTGTTAAAAGGGAAATGCTAACAAGTGCCCTTGATGCACTTGTTTAGAAGTCAAAAGAAGAAACTTTTTCTTGTAAATTGTGTATTCAACACATTGAAACTTCAAAAAGGAACTTTATTTTTCTAAAATTTATAAATTATTTCCTCTTCTGAATCCTTAATGTTAGCAAAACCCTTGTTAAAAATGTTAAGTCTGATAATAATCCTTTATGAAGAGAACTTGGGAGGTTGAATATTATAACTGGAGGATGTAAATAGCTTAGCTTGCAAGTTAGTTGTTCACTGAAACAATACTTCATTTCTCAATTTAGTTAACTTAGAATTAACATTTTATATAGTAGTATTATTGTGATCGGAGATGATGGTCTGAGAATTTATATTTAACTTGGAAATTCTTTGATTAGGAATATTAATTCATTTTATTGCAGATATATGGGTACAGTTATTGGTGTTAGTGATCTGGATTCCGTGAGATGGAAAAACTCGCAATGGCGTAATTTGCAGGTACAGTTTGTGTCATCTTTTAGCAATTCAGTGAGGTAAAATTTATCATCCATAAGTAGATGAACCTTGAATCATCACTTATACTTTAAAAAAGAACTTTGTTCAACTTCAAGCAATTTTTGTAAGTTACACGTAAAAATGTTCAGGTTGGTTGGGATGAAGCCACCGCTGGAGAAAGGCGAAGTAGGGTCTCAATCTGGGAAATCGAACCTGTTACTGCTCCATTTTTCATCTGTCCACCTCCATTCTTCAGATCCAAGAGACCAAGACAACCCGGAATGCCTGGTAAATAATTCTTCAATACACGCCTTTTAGTTGCAAAATGAAAGTATGTTGAATCGTTACACTCTTGATCTTTGCGCTTGTTTTATTTATACATCTGTTATCTATTCATTTATTATGTTTCTGTATTTTCTTATTAATTTTTGCAGACGACGAGTCATTTGATTTTAGTAACCTTTTCAAGAATACAATGCCTTGGCTTGGTGATGATATGTGTATGAAGGATCCCCAGGCTTTCCCTGGCATGAGCTTAGCTCAATGGATGAACATACAGCAAAATCCTGCTATGGCTAGCTCATTGCAACCAAATCATGTGCCTTCAATGCCTGCATCTGTTGTACAAAATCTTCCTGGATCCGATATTGCCCATCAATTGGGATTTTCCACTCAACAAATCTCTCAATCAAACAATGTAGCGTTCAATGCTCCGGGGATACCTCAGATGCTACCATCCACTTCTAGTGGAATGGGAGCAGTCGTGCAGTCAGAACAACAACATTCTAGACAGAATTTAGCATATCAAACTCTACCACAGAGTCAAGTTCAGACCCAACTTCTTAACCCCCAGAGTATTGTCCAAACGAACAATATTCTTCAATCACAACAACCGTCCATTCAAAACCATCAACTCCATAGAAGTCTCTCTCAGAACCCACTGCAACAGTTTCAACAGACTATAATTGGGCAGAACCAACCGCAAAATATGATTAGGCCCACTATGCCAGATCATATTAATCAACAGTTACATATGTCTGATAATCAGGTTCGGCTTCAGTTGTTACAGAAGCTTCAACAGCAACAGCAGACACTCTTGTCTCAGCAATCTGCTCAGATTATTCAAAATCATGACCAGCAGAGGCAAGAATTAGATGTCACACACAACTCTAGGGCAATGGCTCCCCGTCAAGTGTTTGAAATTCCTCATACGCTTCAAAACTCACTGCTCGAGGCTAATTCTATGAACCATCAGATGACAGATCACAGTAGCCAGAACAATGTTCAGTTCTCCCATCCAGCCAAGCAACAAAAGCTTCAACATCAACAACAGCAAACACAACCCGGCTCACTGTCTAAAATGTCTAGTCATGTCGGACTTCCTTCTGCAACTACACCTAATCAGTTATCTGCTTCCGGTTGCAGTATACGGACCGTAGCAACTGGGACAGTGCCATCTGTAAGTACTGATGATGCTCCATCTTGTTCCACTTCACCTTCCACAAATAACCGTGTTGGCGCGCTTCCTCCAGTGACAACATCCCAGATCCTTATGGGCACAATAGGGGATGACGTGGCTCAGTCTGCTGTGACCATCTTGAGTCAAAATTCTAATGCAAATGTGGTAAAATATGCACCGCCAAATTATGAAGTTAAGCCTAGTTTAAACATTTCCGAAAATCACAACCCAGTGAATTTTTACCCTCAGACTTGCTTGAATGGTGGTGCTATCCAGACAGATTGTTTGGATACGTCGTCTTCTACAACTTCAGTTTGCCTTTCTCAGAGCGATTCACGCTTTCATCAGAATGACAAACCGTTATCTTACTATCCTCAGTCGATGTTTTGTAGAGACAACATTCAAAACGTGGAAGTTCAGGCTGATGCTAGGTGCAATGTTGCATATGGCAACAGCATGAATGGGCAAATGAGAATGCCACTGAATCTAGACTCTACGGTAACCAAAGGCACAACAAGGCTGGGCAAGGATTTGTCAAATGATTTCTCTTCGGGAGGCTTGCTTGGGGGCTATGAAAATAACGGTGATGCTCAGCCAGAACTTTCATCTTCCATGGTTTCACAAACATGGGGAGTCCCTGATATGACCTTTAATTCGATTGATTCCACTATAAATGATAGTGGTTTCTTGGATAGTGGTCCATGGGCTCCGCCGCCGCCGCCACCACATCAATTTCAACGGATTAGAACATATACCAAGGTTTAGTATTATTACTCATGCTGTTGTTTTAACAACAAACACATGTCAGCGACGAACATGTGATTCTTGACTATTATTTTCTTGATTAGTATGTCTGTTTAGTTATTTTGTTGTTTTAAATTAGCTTTTGTCCTTTTTAGGTATATAAACGCGGAGCTGTGGGAAGGTCCATTGACATAACAAGATATTCAGGCTACGATGAGCTTAAACATGATCTGGCTCGTAGGTTTGGTATTGAGGGACAACTAGAGGATAGACAACGAGTAGGTTGGAAACTTGTTTATGTAGATCATGAAAATGATGTTCTGCTAGTGGGAGATGACCCTTGGGAGTAAGTCCTCTGCTTTTTTTCTCACCAGATTTGCCTATGTTCATGTGCATACTCCTAATTTTAAAAACCTTATTTTTTCGATTAGGCGATTTGATATCTTATTTGTTTCTTACGGATATGTCAGGGAGTTTGTCAATTGTGTCCGCTGTATTAAAATACTTTCTCCTCAAGAAGTTCAACAGATGAGCTTAGATGGAGATTTTGGCAATGGTGGCCTTCCAAGACAGGCCAGTAGCAGCTCTGATGGTGGGATTGCTTAAATGGGGTCTAGGAATTCGCTAACTATTCTTCAGTGTTGGTAACATAGTTTATTCTTAGGGGGCATAGATTATCATTGTTGTTCAAAAAGGTATTTATGATGCATTTGTGGGGGTTCTGTGGACATCTCTATCCTTCTTCTACACTGGCAAATTTGAAGAGCCAGAACAAATGATTGTGAAACTTGCTGTCTAGAACTTCCATGAAAGTAAAATAACCTGCTAATGAATCAAATTTTCGGTGGAGCTCATTCATATCCTTAGCTAGATGTTTTTAAGCCTTGCATATGATGTTGTTGTAAAGTTGGAACAAAATTTCTGTTGGTATAGTTGAAATATCACAACATAGTTCAATGTATCTGCCTCTGAGAGGAATTCTTGTCTCTTGGCATTTGAATTGAAAGGTGGGGCCTTCTGGTTGGGCCATTTGTAAACATCACCAGACAGCTAGCTACATTGTGACCATTGAAAAAATTTCCACTCTTCCACTTGCTCTAAATAATGTTTCTTTTTTTGTTTGTTTTTGTTTTATGTTGTTGATAAATCTAATAGTCCTATGCTACAACTAACTTATGGTTAAATATCCTTCAAAAAAAAAAAACTTATGGTTAAATATATCTTGAAACACATAAACAACGTATTATGTTTTTGGTCCCTATAAATATGTCAATTTTTCGTTTTAGTTTCTCTAAAAAAAATCTTAGACTTTTAGTTCCCAAAAGTTTTCCATCTTCACTTTTGGTCCCTCCTTTAATCATATGTTTGAATAAAATTTTACAGAAAAATTTATAATATTATTATAAGAATCTCTTCAAAAAAATTAGATTTTTTAACAAAACATAATTAAATAAGAATTTTTATATTTTTGTAGGTTAAAAATTTATATTTAATTTATGTTTTGTTAAAAAAAAATTAATTTTTTTTGGGAGTGTTTTTTTTTACAATATTCTACATATTTCTACACAATTTCATTAAAAAATACAAAAGTTGTCTTAAAAATAGATACCAAAAGTATTGATTGAAAATTTTATAGGGATTAAAAGTTGAAATATTAACTTCAATACGCACAATTTTGGAATTATAAAATAAAATTGAGTATAATTTTGAAAATATAATAAAAATGTAAGCATCACACCTTCGATCTTACCAAATCATACAAACTAATATGAATTGTTATCAAAACTAAAAATAATAGAGAAAATAAACTATTTGTTGTTGAAATCCCATACTTGAATTTGAACTCCTTGACTATGAATCATCAACATTACATGTCTTCTTCTTTCTTGTTCTTTGTTGAAATATTGGTGTCTTTCAACAAAGAAAATAAGAACAAAGAAAAAGAAGACATGAGATTGACCAACAAAGAAATTAAACATGACTTCTAAATATTGGTTCAGTGTTCACTGATTAATAATGGAATCAACTCAAGTTGAGTACAATTAGTTTGGAATTGGTATAAAATGAATATGTGTCCGTCTTAATTCCTCCATTTTCATTCAACAAGGGATTGACCAACAATTTTGTATGGAGAGCTTCTCCAAATCTGTAAGATGTTTTATTGACATGAGATTCTCCTTGGTGGGTGGGTGCTCGAACCACATATCCTCTGCCTATTAAATGCGTAAACACATGCGTATATAAATACCATGCGGTTGCAGAATAGTCCCACATCGCTAGTTTAAGAAAGCAAGTGATTGGACGTGAGATATAAAAGGAGAAGCGAACTCATCTTTCAACTCATACCTTTCTCGGCCTTTTGGATTAGATCAAGTGATTAAACAATTTGTTGTCAAAATCCCATACTTGAATTTGAACTCCTTGACCATGAATCATCAACATTACATGTCTTCTTCTTCTTCTTTCTTGTTCTTTGTTGAAATATTGATGTCTTTCAACAAAGAAAGTAAGAACAAAGAAAAAGAATGTGCAGTGACGATGATCACAATCTTGGCAATAATATATATTAGATTTTTATTTTCCTTGTTGTAGGGATAGAAATTGTCGAAGGGACTATGATATTAAAGATCATTCTTAATTTCAATGTGACGATATATCTCAAAAGAGACTATGGTCTTAAGAACGATCATAATTCTGAAGGGACATAAAAAGGAGATGAATAGAAGAATAACTTGTTAACACAAGCCAATGGTTTTTGATGACTAAAAAGTCTTTTTCGTTGTGTGGAACGAATTATGTGAATGTTATATTTATAGAAAAATTAATAACTTTGGGAACAAGTACTAAAATATCTCAGACCGAGTACCAAAATATTTTAGATTGTATACCAAAATATTCAGATCATGTATCAAAATATTTCAGATTGCGTTCCAAAATATTTTCGCAAGTGATTTCTTAATCTCTAAGTTTTGTTTAAATATTCTAGAACGCAATATGAAATATTTTGACATTCGATCTATTTATATATATGATTTCCTTGTATTGTTATTATTCTATTTTATTGGTTGTTTATTTTTATGTTATATCACTCCTTAAATTAAATTGATGATTATTTATATCCTCTCTTGTAAAAGCTGATGAGTCAATAAATTAGTGTTTTTAATATATTATTTGAGTCTGTTTTATTTAGATTTGATTTCGTTTTATTTAATATTATTTCATTTTTTGAATTATTTTACTTCAATTGCAAGTTATTGTATTTCAGGAACAAATATCTGACGGATTGAGTCTTGGAGCAAAAGAAAGAGGATTAGGAGCTGATTCGGGATGAAAATACGAAATATGGGACAAAAATATGTCACTCCCTAAGTCAGTGACTTGGCACGGCCCGTGACACCAGCAGCACGGCCGTGCCAACCTTCAGGATGCTCTTTTGATGCTTCTGCTTCATGGACAAGTTACCTATTAGTTTACTTCTGACCTAAAAGCCCGTGGTTTCTTGTGGAACATTCTAGTGTTATATTTCTTAGGGCTTAAGTCATTGTAAACTATAAATAGAGTAGCCAGCTATCACAACAATTCATCTTTTGTTCTTGAAATTCAATAGTGACAATTGTCTTTCTTAATAAAAGTTCTTCTTTTATTTTCTTGTTATTTACTTTATCTTCTTCTTCTTCTCTTCCATGTTTACGATGATCATGAGTGAGTAGACTCTTCTTGTCTTGGGATTATTGGATAAGTCTAATGACATAATCCTAATCAAAGCAAGCCATAAACCCTAATTTTATATAAATCTACTTTCTAATCTAATTCACCGTTTTTATAATGAATTAACAAATACCAAACTCATAAAGCGACAACGGATCTTTAATATTGGAACAAGTGAATTTAGACAAGGTTGCGAAACATGAGAATAATCTAGCAAACCTTGAGACATATAAAGTTTCGTTCTTCAAGGATTCTAATAGCAATCAACCATGAGAATAGGCGTGGTTGCTAGAGGAACACACTCACTGCACTTTGAAAGAAGCTTTGATACGCTAAAGAGAAACCTGTCTTTAGAAAGTAGGTCGAATATAAAGTTTAAGTTTAGAGTTTGTTTGTGAAGGATTTGTTATTATGACGAACCAATAATCCCAAGACGCTTTTTATTATTATTCTTTTTAACCTTTAAAAACCCAATCTTTACACCTAAACTTTCTTCTAATCATCTTCTAAAAGTTAATTAAATTGAACAACTCCTTGTTGGAACGACACTCTCTTTTTACTACTTCGGTAGAACCGTACACTTGCGGTTTTACTCATCCAAAGCCGATAAATATGTAAGAAATTAAAAAAGTGGACACATGACACCATCGATTAAGCAGAGCATTAACCAATTTTTCAAGCATCATCAAATAAACAAAAATAAAATTGTAGCAATTGTGCTCCTGATTTTTGGGTATCAATCCATTAATTGGTTTTGAACCTTCAATCTTTGAACTCTTAACTTTTATCCGTGGGAAGGGAAAAAGTAAGAAAAAACCCTTATGAAATTATGGATCCGGGTTTAAGTGAAAGAATGGAGGGAGAAGAAGTATGTTTTTGTTATTTTTTGTGGGATCAAAACCAATGTAGTTCACTCTTAAGAATTATTTTTGTGAGTTAGGTTAATTTTATAATTTTTGAAAAGAGTTTTGATAAGAAGAAAGAGGCCTCAAGGCATGAGAGAAAATAAGATGAGGTTGGTCAAATTTTAATTACAAGAAACTCAAGTCTAGATATGAATATTAAATTGATTAAGAAAATAAAAGAAAAAAAAAACTTGGATTAATCCAAAGTTTCTTAAGAAAATATTTTTGGAATTTTACATATTTGATTTTTTTGGTAAAAAGATTTTTCTAAATTAAACGTAAACTAAGAAACTAAACGTAATGACGTAACGTGATAAAAAAAAGCGAGAAATTTACAAAGGATGCTGGATCCCAAGCAAATTCTCAAGTTATGGAAATGAACCTAAAATTACTAATAGTTTGATTTTAAGAAAATAATTAAAGTTCAATAATTAACCTAATTTGTCTCTAATTCATTTCGGTCCTCGATTGCGATTTATGACGTAATGCGGTAAATAAATTGTGGTGTCGGTGCATCTTCTCATTATCACGATTACATAGTTCCTAATTACATTCTAAAGCTTCAAGGAAAAATAAATGACAAGAAGAAATAAAATGCATAAATTAAATTACATCAAAACCTATTATACACACTAAAACTTTAAAGATAACAAAATAAAGTGACAAAAATAAATATGCATGAGATGATGAACAAATATAATGCAAAATAATATAAGCAAATAAAAAACAGTAAAATAAACAATTAATACCAAGCAAAAATATTTTTTAAAGGAAAGAAAACCAAGATAAAATAAATTTTTAAGAGGAAATGGTGTAATAACTAAAAACAGTAGTGAAAATTTAAAAGAAAAATTGGGCTCAGACTGGATAGATCTGGATCGTCAAATGAATCAGAAGGTCTAGATCTAATTCCAGGTAAACTCATCACAGCCACAAGATTAATCGAATGGTTTTAAAAAAACACAAACTAAGAGAAATAAATACAAGAAGTACAGTGACCGTCAGATCTTAGATTTGACGGTTTAAAAAAAACAAACACATATTTAAAACAAATAAAGGCAAAACACTGCATCTCAAACAGGATCATCCTGGGGGGTTGGATCTGAGATCCAACGGCCTAGTCCTGGAGTTTCACAGCTGTGCCATAGACCAAAACCACAGGATTTAAAAACAGAATCATCACTAGTCGTCAGATCTTAGATCTGACGGCCTAGATTTGAAGGTACATGGAAAAGCTATGGATCAAACCACATGAAATTACACAAAAAAAGCACTATAAATAGCTAAACCAATAAAAAAAACACCACAAACTCAAAACACTAGGTTAGAGAGAGAAGCTCTCCCCTCTCTCTAGCACAACCGAACGGAGAAGAAGGTGGGAAGAAGTTCCAACGCGGCGGCCGACTGATTTCTGGCAGCAGAGCCACCGCGTCGGAAAACTTAAACCACTTTTTTTTTAATTTTTTTTTGTTAAACCTCTTCTTCTCCTTCTTCTAAACACGTTTTTGGCATCATTTTTAAAAAGGGGTGAAAGATTCGAGCTAGATCTAAGTTTTTAGTTTCGAAATTTTTTCATGCAAACAAACAAGATACTAACGGATCTATAAGGAAACGGTGACTACCTCTGTTTATGAACGGAGAAAACGAGAAAGTGTGACGGAAAACTTCAAAACAACTTCGATCTAGCTTGCTTTTGGTTCGGATTCGATCTTTTAGTTCATTGAAAAAATGGTGTTCATGTATTCATGATGAACATTCATGAGTTTTGATTTTTTTATGGGTTTTGATCTAAGAAATGATGAGAGAGGAATAAATTTGTGTTTGTAATGATTGATGTTGCTTTTTCTGACTCTGACCCTCTCTGACCCGCTACAGTGCAATCAATGCTGCCTATAAATACTGTGGACTAGGGTTAGACTGAAAAAAGAGGATTGGACCAAACTGCCCCTGCAGCTGAGACTTGGGCACATTAAATGACCAATGAAGCAATGACACGTGGACATGACTCAACTACATAAGATAATGATAGAAAAGAATGGACATTAAAAACAAATCAAAAGGGATAATTTTTAAGGAAAGAAGAAGAAAAAAAACGCGACTTTTAATGAAAAAAGGAAACAGCATAAAAACAAGTGTAAAATAAAAAGAAAGTAAATAAATAGCATTAAATATCAAATAAATGAAATGATAAAAAATAAAATTGTCCCTTCCGAACCAAAATGAGGTATTTTAAAATATCCCTCTGCCAAAATTTTGTCTGAGATGACGAAATCACTCGACTTTAAAATATGAATAAAAAAGGGTAAAAACAGAGAAAAGTGGTCAAAATTTAGGATATGACAGCAATATATGTACATTCCCATGTAGTATTTTAAAATCTTCAAGTCTTTTCCAGCAGAAATAGTCTCTCATTATCTCACTCTCCTAATAAGATGTGCATAGTAGTTTGCAATATGACTCTTATTATATTAGCATGTTGTTCTAATGTGTCCTTAACGTTGTTGGATTATCCCTCTATTTTTTGTACACAAATCAATTAATTTATTTTTGTAAAGCTATGGGAAGTCCATTTCACTTCTAGACATTTTTTTTTGGAGGGAATTTCACTTCTAGACATGTTCATATAAGAAAGTAGAAAGTAATATTTGTTCTGATGATTATGTTTAGGAGTGAAGATATATGTGGTCTGTATATTACTCTTCATGAGGCCTTAGTTTGTCTCTATAGTGGCCTCAACAAATCATTTATATTAAAAAAAATCATGATTTAAAGAAAATGAAACTGAGCAGTAAAAGATTGAAATGTAAACATGACTTCCTGCTTCTAAATATTGGTTCAGTGTTCACTGATTAATAATGGAATCAACTCAAGTTGAGTACAATTAGTTTGGAATTGGTATAAAATGAATATGTGTCCTTCTTAATTCCTCCCTTTTCATTCAACAAGCGATTGACCAACAATTTTGTATGGAGAGCTTCTCCAAATCTGTAAGATGTTTTATTGACATGAGATTCTCCTCTGCCTATTAAATGCGTAAACACATGCGTATATAAATACCATGCGGTTGCAAAATAGTCCCACATCGCTAGTTTAAGAAAGCAAATGATTGGACGTGAGATATAAAAGCAGAAGCGAACTTATCTTTCAACTCATACCTTTCTCGGCCTTTTGGCCAAGATCAAGCTGTTCTTATCAGTTTAATATCTGATATGTGGCCCAATAGGTCACACGATCTTAAATTACTTTTTTGAGGGGAAGAAGCCACCTCCGTAGCTTACTATTGAACTTCTCGAGTGTTGCTTATGCGTTGTACTATTGCATGGGTGGTTGCACCCCACCAAAAGTTGTAATTTTTTTTGTTGATTAATTGGTTCTTTGTGATTGATTTGTCAAAATAATAACTTTGTTAGAACTTTGTTGTCACTATTGTGAAAAATATTGTAAAAATCTCAAAAAAATATAATTTGTTAAAAATACAAATTATGTTTTGTTAAAAAATTATAATTTTTTTGGGAGATATTCTTATAATATTATAAACTTTTATACCGTCCTCATGAACTTATATGCATAATTTATGCATGTCGGGGTTCGAATCTCGAATTTTTTTTGGACAAACAATTGGAAAAAATATAAATTGACTAAAACGAAAAATTAGTATATTTATAAGAATAAAATTCATATTTAGCCCAATAAACTTTTACTAATACTTGCAATTAGGAATGAACAACAAAATTATGAATGAATGGAATAAGAAAATCAAGAAGAAAAATAATAAATTTATGGGTCACAGTCTAAGGTATGGAGGGCCTTACGATCTAAAGTCTACTTCTAAAAAATTTCCTTTTACCTCTCTTATGACATATTTTTCTTAAAGATCTTTAAAAAATAATATCTAAAACATGCATTATACATATTCTTTTTTTACGAGTCATAGTTACTAAGATCAAGCACAAGTGTGTTGTACTTGTACCCTAAAAAAAAGCAAGCGCAAATGGTTAGTGTGGGTGGTTGTATGACTGGTTTAACCATGAAATATCAACTTCATTTAAGTTCTTAACTGTAAATGAAAATTTGTCAATGTAGTCTTTAATATATTAATATTACAGACATTTGAGAGCACTAAAATGAGATGATAAGAGATTTCTTTCAACTTAATAAAAAGAGAGCATTTGAGTGAGATGATAAGGAATTTCTTTTGGCTTAACGAATTTATCTTGAGCAAGTATTTTTATGAGGTCGGACCTCTAAAGAAAAACATTTTCACTATATTAAGCGAGCCTTTTCACCCTCACATATTCACTCTCTCTATATCTAACACTACTCTATATAGTAAGCTTAAGTCTTACAAAAAAAATCACGCTTTCTTATTCACTCTCTCTATATCAATTTATTAACGTTTACTATGAAATTTGAAAAGCACCAGAACCTCCCTAGCTTTTGAGAGTGCATCCAATTGTAAGCTGATTTAAGGGTAAATGATTTATCTGGAGTAAGATTCCAGCATGGGAAACCTTGAAACCCAACAAAGAGGAGCATTACAGCTTCAATTTTATCACAAATATCAGCAAGAAGTTGTTGTAACGGTCCAGTCCCAAGCTTTATCATAATATAATTAGTGACACTTTGATTTTTGGTCTTCAACTTCAAAATGTAGAAAAATAAAACTTAATTCACCTAGATTAAATTTTGAAACTTAAGTTCTTATAAATTTGTAAGAGTCTAGAATATGATACTCAATCCAGAAGGTCTTGGTCATTTAATCTAACTATTAATGAAACAATGTAGTTATCCACCTTGTGTCACATGGTAAGATAACATGTCTTGTACGTATCTTTTTTTTGTTGAATAAAAGAGGCTAAGCCCCATGAACCTAAACACTAAATACTTCCAAGAAAAACCAACAGCCAATAAGACACTAGCAGTTAAAAGGGACACAATTCAAAAAAATTATGACCAGGTTCTAAAGATAACCTATGCTTCATCGGAGAATCCATGACTCGACTAGCCTCCCAATGAACATCGTCTTCTCCCCATGAATGCGGTGAATCTTAGAAACAAGAGCATAAGAAGCATGAGACGGGTAACAATCATCCCTCAGTTTAGGAATCACAGTACAAGGTAATTATTCTAAAGCCTCCACCCGAAGCAATTTATAGGCCACAGAACACTGACCTTGGAAGCATGACCAAAATAAGAAATCACCCTTGTCATCACTAAGGACACCTCCACAAGAAGCAAACAATCCAAACTAAGCCAATGTATGATGTGATATATAAATAACACATACAAGATAACCACATTTGGTATATGAAAATATAAATAAATAGTATATACAATTTAACCTATTTAAGATCTAAATTTCCGTTCAGAAATTTGACCAATGTACCCACATCAGATTCCCACAGAAAAAAATAAATCTGAAATTCATCGAAACACCCCTCATAAACTGACAAATGCACACGTCTCTGACCATAAAACTGTAACATTAACAGTAAAAAAGAAGCAACATAAAACAAATCTATGAATTGATCACCATCGCCAATGACCATGTTTACTTCTGTCAGTGACTCAGCAGAGAAGAATCCTTATCCAGACGAGGCGTGTTTCCAATAGCACAATACTCAACTCAGGTCTCCACTGCACGTGGCAAGTTGGGAAGAACAAGAGGTAAATCATCAATCCAGTCACCATAAATACGATTGGTCTTGCTGAATTTCAACTTAAGTAACCGCTTCTTCTTAGCCTGCTCATCTTCCTTTTCCACAAGTTGACTTGCAGGGAAGGTGGCAGGTGCATCATTAGCAAAAACTGATAAGGAATTTGGTAAAGTTGGAACCATAGTTTTTGTTGAATTTGCTATGGCAACTGCAGCTTCAATGCCTCCACCAGGAATTTGTAACTCTAATTTGCAAGACAAACAATACTTCATTAGTCAGAAGAAGTTACATGGAAACAATCAGTTTCAATTGCTATAATCATGTAATCTTTCTTCACAATATGCACATATAAGTTATCACACGCAAACACCAAGTAGTTAGACATCAAATTTATAAGCAATCATCAGCATAAACCAAAATGAAAAGGGGATTTTGAAAAGAACATATTATAATAGTTGATTATTCGTGATTGCATGCAAGGCAATGTATCAATCATACGATATGAATGAAAGATAAAAGCTGCCAAGTAGTTTATGGCCCCGCAGTCCCACCGTCCAATCACTTTGGTGCGGGAATTACCGATCACCTACCAGGTATGAATATGTGACCACAATACCCAACAATATAAGGCACAACTTCATAGTCGATTACAAAAAGGAATTTTTTTGCCAATTACTCCAAACTACTACAGATTTCAGTCAAGCAACAAGTGTACAGCTGTGAAAAGTAGTTTTAAGTTTTAACACATACAATAGTGGCCATCCGTTAGAAAATGGAGTTGATTTACTTACTATTTTAATTTTATGAAAATCTTGATATTTCTATCAATTAAAAATTCCTATCAATAGGGTAGATGGGCAAATGCAGAATTTCACTCAAGCAGTGTTGTTAAATAACAGCAGCTAAAGTAGTGATATAACGCTATAATGCAGTGGAATTGGGATAAAATGCTTTCGTTCTGTGCTACGCTATTTAGTACAAAATGTTGTCAAATAGCGACTATGCAGTGGCGCTGTATCCTGTTTAACAATCCACTACTTTCTGCTATCCGCCATTGACAACACTGTATTCAAGTTATATGTAAACCATAGATAAAGCAATGTTATCGATAGCAGACGGCGGAATATGGCACCCAGCCAAAATCCTCCATATAAACATAGCAGCATGTCACAAAATCCCTGTGTCATGGCACTGCTATGGCGGAAATTTGGCAACACAAACAGGGGTTGTGTTAACCAGTGTCCCGGGGCACTAGTTAAGAAAGTTAAAAATAGAAATTTTTTATTAAAGACAACAACTTTTTGACTTTTCTAAAGTGGAACATTCCCCTTTTCATCATTTCCCAATGCAAAGTTTCCATATTAATCTCCTGGGCACTAGTTAACATTTCCCCACAAATAAACTAATCATTAATCATAGTATCATACAGACAAGTAGGGGTGGGTAAAAAAACCAAAAAACCGAACCGAACTGCTGAATCCAACCGAACCAAAAAATGCATGGTATCTCCATCTTTCACAAATTGGCCACAGTGGCTGTTAAAAAATCCGCTATGTCACCACCATGACCGATATTTGACAACACGATTTATGAACAAAATATTAGACACAACAACAAAAATAACACACATTCAAACACTGAAATTTGTACATCATCATATAACAGAAAATGACCTTCTACACATAATCAAGAAAATCAATAAACATTTCTTATATAATCAATATGAGTTATTATTACCTGGTTCTCCATGAGCAAAGAGACAACCTTCTCCAAAGGGACAGCTTCCTGCATGCTGCCACTTGAGACAGAGTTTAGTCTTCCAATTCCAATAAGTTCCAATGCTTATTGCAGAGCACTCTCTTGTTTTCAAAGAACCATCCTGCCAATTTGGTGGTGGCTGTCTTAACTCATGTAGCCCATGAGCAAAGTTGCAATTTTGAGCGTTCCTACAAGCACCAAACCTGAACTTACTACAAATACGAGTCTTAAAGAGAATGTGGCTCTGAATCATCACATTGAAATGATTGTTTTGAGAATCTCTTGGCCTCTTGAAGGAATGTGGTTCAAAGTGTTGGTTGTTCATTGATGTAGCAAATTGCGGCGGTGACATGGAATATCGTCTAGAAAGGCAAAAGATTTTGATGAAGCTCGGTGAAAGTTTGAGTGTTTACGGACTAAGAAATTTTAGAACTAAATCGATGAGTTGTGTGAAGTTTCAAATAGTGACATGCAATGTATGAATTTTCATAAAAGTTTGGTTTTTATCTTCAGGGGTTGAATGCTGGTTGAAAAGAGACAAGAATATATAGTGAGTGAGGCAGGGACAAGGTTTAAGAATTTTTCTTCTTCTTCTAGGTTAAAAAGTTTAAGGTTTTTCAGTTGGGACCACAAAGTCATGCCTCCACAATACTCACACAATCTTGAATTCTCATCATCAACTAATCAGTAAACCTAACGATCCCCTTCATCAAAATAAATGGATCATGTAATTTGAAGAGACATAGATGGGTCCTGCTATTGTTTATTATTTTATATATTTTTAAAACTTTTTTATGTTTTTTTTTTCTCAAATGAAAGTAATTGAGATAATCACAAATGAAGAGGATATTACATCAAACATTTACAGCTTACGAAAATGATTGTTCATAAACTAAAAGCAACATTCACGTTCAAATCTCTTGTTCATTTTTAGTTTAGTTTGTTTTATGGTAAACAGACATTATTAGCCTTTGTTTTAAGTTTATTATTCTTAGTTCGATTATGTTGTATGAATTTATTTAATTTCGGGATGAATGTATTTGTATTTGATGTAGTGTGAATTTATTTCATTTAAATGTAGTATGAATGCATCACGAGGTTTGTTGAAAAACAAAGAGCAAGGAATAATTTATTTGATGGATGTATTGATGACATACTATTAATTTGATGGTTGTATTGCGAAGTTGTTTATAAAACAAAGAGCATTTCCTAAAAAAAAAAAAAGAGCATGTAATAATTTGTTTGAGTATGCAATATTGAAAATTGCATATGAAGTTGATTGAAACATAGCAAATCTATAATCCGACAGAATCAAAATATTGATTTATTTATATTAGTTGTATTTTCAAACAAACCAATCAATCAAATTAAACCATATAATTTAGTTCAATCCCACTTTTGAAGAACACTAAAAACCAATTCGTTACCAAGCCTATTACGTTTAGCTTCGATAAGTGTTTTGGTTGAATTTTAAGTAATACAGGGAGTCTCTTTAGAAATTACTCATCCCCATTCATTCAATTCAAAAATGAAGTTTTTGTTTTGGGCCCATCAAGCCCATACGAATAAGTT
>Ga0228710_1003901_pt1 | contig 23650 bp, 13 predicted proteins | sample MedpolnodulmetaG_FD_177995 | JGI IMG/M metagenome (GOLD analysis project Ga0228710, IMG submission 177995) | Root nodule microbial communities from Medicago polymorpha collected in Santa Monica, California, United States - pink nodules | ecosystem: Host-associated > Plants > Roots > Nodule...
TATTTTTTTTTTTTTGTGTTAAAAAGTATAACAAACTAGATCGACTATATATATAAGATTTTGGGATGACTTTTTCATTATCCTAATTATACTCTAAAACAATTTTTTCTGTAATAATGATTGTTGTTGGTGTCATTGAAATAGATAAACAAGGTTAGTTTGATTTGTTATAAGCAACAACCATTTATATTTTTAGTTTTAATCAAAATCAAAATTTCATAAAAATCATCGTTCAAAATTTCAAACGTTAGCGTAATAAAAAAAGCAGAAAAAGGGACATGTGGGTGCCCATCTTTTCGCTAGTATAATAGAAATTTTGTGATTTTATTCAGACAAATTGTTTAAAAAAATGTCTCATTCTTGCGACAGCTTAATCAGGAGATGGATTCTTTAACCAAACACATCTCTATGTTCAGGTGGTTGTGGGTTGGAAGAGAATATTGATCATCTCTTTTTGCATTGTGATTTTTATGGTCAAATTTGGTATGATACTTATACTTGGCTCAGATTGGCTTCAGTCAGGCCAGCGACCGTTCATTAACACATTATTCAATTTCGATCGCTGGGTGGCTTCTCAAAAACCTTTCCTGCTTCCTTCTACTTGATTTGGCTCTCTTGTATTTGAATTATTTGGCGTGACACGAACTCTAGAGTCTTCCAACAAAAGGGGAATACTATTAATCAACTTTTAGACAAAATTAAGCTACAATCCTTCTGGTGGTTGAAGGCAAATCATCCTAATTTTGCTTTTCATTACCATACATGGTGGCTTAACCCTCATTTGTTTTTGGGAGTTGTTACTAAACATCTTTTTGTTTCAGTCTCTTTTTGTGTTTCCAAGCGAGACTTATGTTGCTTTAGCGCTAGTTTTTTTGGACTATTGATGTAACTCATGCTTTTTTTCCTTAGTTCTGTTTAGGCACTCCCTTGTGCTTACGAGACTAAGTGTTCTGGTTTTTAATTCCATTTTAACTTCTTCAAAAAAAAAATTAATAAAATAAATATATTAATTCTAAAATATATCGCTTATGAATAAATAACTTCTCACCTGTATTACTAATGCACTATATTCATAGATAATTTAACGTGGTCCAATAAAAAAAATCTACCAATATAGATCAACTTAGATGATGAGAAGTTGACTCATCTGAAAGGCAACGGGTTCAACTACCATTGCCAACATGAGGACCTTGTGTGCGGGGTGTGCACCCTTTTTCTTAAGGATGCATGGTGCACACAGAACTATTGCATTTTTCGCTATTTTCTTCAATCTTCATGTGTTTTTCATCCTTGATATGAGGTTGGGATCTGAGACAGAATTTCCCAAAGTTTCTTGAACTTCAAAATGTCCATCGTACTTGATGCTAATTGCTTCCATAACTTGTATAAGATGTTTTTGGTTAGCTCAATCCCATGATCTCTACCCAAAGAGACTAAAAACACTATCGAATGTTCTAGCGTGGGAAGAAACAGAAATACAATGACTCAAAATATAGCATGACTAATCATTTCCCAAACCATGTGAAACTCACTGTACATCCAATAAAAAATTCTAGAAAAAATAAGAAAAGACATGATAAAGTTTTAAAATGGATCATTTGATGAGGAATCATCACCTTCCCTTATCCTATAGTGAACCCTTGGAGCCTAACTCACCTAAAATGTTTTTCACAAAAAATAATAAAATAAAAATCTCTTTACTATAACAAAAGGTTAAAAAGGCAATGATTTTTTAAGGATAAGGTAATGAAAAGTTACTTAAATAATATTCGGTTCTTATCATTATCAAGTTTATTATATGATCAAAACTCATTGATATACTTAAGCGGCATTTTGCTCAAAAAAGAATTAATTAATCTATACACTATAAAAAGATCAAATCATATCCTATTTTTTAAATTCAAAGAGGAAAAAATATGGCTGAAATTCTTAAGTTTCTTTATGTTTTGTTTTCATTTATTTCCACACCTTTTGTCAGAAGAAGACCTGGTCCTCCTAATTTGAGATCTTATCCTTGTATAAGAGATAAAGATTGTCCACGGATTAGATATCAGAATAATATTAGGTGTCGTAATGGCTTTTGTGTGGATATTAGCTAAATGATTTCTTGTCCTAGCAAAATAAATGTATAATATATCTTATGATGGAATATTCCATGAGATTTCATTTAGTTTTTGTGCATGCATCGAATAATTGTATTTTCTTTTCCTTCTTTTTTATCCTAATTTTATGGATCTTCAAGTTATGTTTTTTTTACCCTACCATGATGGCAATGAAATGAAATAAGGCTGAAAAGAGTTCTATTTATAGTATCCTTTGCTTGTAAATTTTGAGGTATCACCATGACCTGCAATTGTGACATATCACACCTTATTTCCAATTCCACCACCTATGAAAATTACTTTAGTAGGTTATAATAAGACTGTATAACGGTATCAAAGTTTTCAAGATTATCATATCCATAGGGACTTGGTAATTTTCTAGCTGTTCAACAATTTTTTGTATTCTAAGAAAAAGGGCTTGATTGATTGTTTGAAACAATCAATTGTAATATATCACGAATGTCACGACAACATCTACACAAAAAATGAAACAACCAGCCCAATTTAGCAACAAATCAAGACTAAAAAAATGAAACATAAACTCAATCAAACAAAAAACCACTGAGTGTTACATACCAAGTATTACCAACCAAATAATCAGCATCATAACCCTCAGAGAATGCATCTCCGTTCTTCTTCAAAGACAGACCATACAAAGGTATGTGACGTCTTTCACATGCCTGCACTTTTGTCTTCATTTGAAAAATCTGTTGTATTTTTATACTATTTATTATATTTCAAAAGTTATAATTATCATATTTTATTTTGTGCTGATATAAATACATTTTAATTATGGTTTACTTGGTCAAATGCTCTCTATAACGTGCCTTTCCTTCAATCTTGTAATTGGCTTTAATGTGTAACTGATTGTTTTAATATGCAACGGATTGATTGGCATATTGGCATTTATAGAGAAACATTATTCCACTTTGATCAGTATGAAAAAGGATATACAACTCCTTCACGTTTTCATTTATAGATACAAAGGCTCCTCACATTAATTTTTTTGAGAGAATATACAAACCAACCAAAAACCAATCTTTATCAAGCTATACACTACTTTGGGTTTCATCTTCCTGATTAAATTATATTCTTTCTAGTTTCTGTATCCTTGATTAATATCAAGAAGGGTCTGTTAAATCCTGAAGGATTAGCGTATAATTACGCGGAAAATCCTTAAGGACAATGCGATCAGCATGTCCGATTGTTGGAATGTCAGGCTCTCCCTATGTTCGCTTCTCGATAATTGAGATTTTTTGCAGTTAGTTCCTGATACAATTTCCTGGTCTGCTCATGGACAACAGGTTTAGCATAACCAGGTTTTTAAACTATTGTCCATATTTTTCCAAAACCTCAATTGGGTCGAAAATCAATGTGTTTGGGTGGAGATTTTAACAGGCAATGATTTTACATTCTTTTTGTAATGGATTTTGAGTACGTTTATACTTTCTTTAGTAAATTTTTCATATAAAAGTTATACGCGACATTTTACATATTATTATTGTTTCATTTTTATAATGATTAAAACTTACATAGAATATAGAAATGTATGTAGTTCCAATTGTAGATGGGTGGTGCTATATATAGTGAATGTTTTTCGCGAATTTTCACGAAGCAAAGTTGACTACGTTTTAGAACGTAGGCAACTTAAGATACAAATTGGAATAGGTAATATTAAAATGGAAAATGCTAAATCTCGCCACTAAAACTATAGCGAAATTTTCACGAACGAGATCCATGCATTCTCGACTTCTCTCTGTGTTGAACTTATACCTTTCCAAAGCAATCAACTGATCACTTCTTAAAATTGAAGCGCAACCAATTCACTTCCACTGCGCGTGTGTCTTTGTTTATCTCATCACCTTCGTGTGTGCATCTTTCATCGATCACGTCGCCATGCGTAGCTTTCCTTTGTCGTCCTTCATCATCGTTGTTCGTTTGTCTTCGCCCTCGTCGCTGTTCCTTTATCATCACGTTGTCGCCGTTTGCTTTTCAGTGCAAATTGGATATTTTTCTTAAGAAAATTTAATTGGTTTTTGTATGTTGTGCTCTACGTTCCATATGCAAGATCAAGCAAGGATGTTTGCTATTGATTTTATTGACCTTGGAGACATCACATGTACTACCCATATCACCATATGTAATAGCATCTAATAATAAGACTAATCTAAATATAATCAAACTAATAAACATATAATTCCAATCTAACTATATCTACATATAAAAAAATAAACCAATGTTATATCTATAAAATAAAATTCTAATCAATGATTTATACTTCCTTTCTCAACAAATCTTGTGAAAATTTGAATGTTTTATTATATTAAAAAAGATGGACTTGCCGTAGCTCTATACCCTTCTTCTTTTTTTATGGCAAAGGTTTACCCATGAACCAATCTATTTAACTTGTATCGTAATCCACATGCATTGCACAATTTATTTTCCCCAAAGGACCCGACCTTCATTGAGTAGTGTCTTTGGTCTCACAATGGCTGCCACTTCTCTCTCCTTTGAATGTTTTAGTTCCATCATTAGGCAAACTTGTATCAATGTTCTGATCTTGATTTATTTGAACATTTGATTGTGTGTTTCCTTCACCCGTTAATTCATCGAATTTGATGATCTTTTCTAATTTCTCCATGTCACCCCAGAAAGTATTGTACCATCCTAAATTTTCTAGTGCTTCCCGTGGGATATAATAAGGTCTCCCTGCAAAGTTTAACTTCCTTGTTGTATTAAGTAATTTTGGAGTGGGAAATAACTAAAGCTAGTTTTAGAAATCTGAGAATTACCTCAAAATGATGAATACATCGCGATACACACAAAATATTAAACAAAACCAAAATTTCTTATTCAACACCTGCCAATATAAAATATAACAAAGAGCCACAAGATTTTAAATTGCAACAGCTTATCAAGATTTTAAATTGCAACGGCATTATGACAATTCTACCACAAATTATTTATCAATTCTACCACTAACTTGACAAAGAAATTAAAAGAGTAAATTAAAAGGAAAAGAGCAAAAGAAAAAGAGTTTGACAAAGAATTTCAAGAGTAATCCATGCAAGAACTCAACAAAAGAAAGAGAGATTACTAACTTGAAGATGAGGCACGCCGGTACTGATCACCAACTTGACGTTTACTCAAATCTTGTTCTTTTCTCAAATTAGCTATTTCAAGAAGCAAAAGAGAAATAAAGACCCAGAAGAGGTAATTGGAAAGAAAAAAAAATCTTGAAGACGGAGCAAAGACAGAATTGAAGAAAATATTGACCTAAAGGGCTAAATTCTTAGTCCCCAAGTTTTGCGAATATTTTGAAACGCAATCTAATATATTTTAGAATGTAATCTGAAATATTTTGGTATGCAATCTAATTATATTTTAGAACGTAATCTGAAATATATTTTGATACTATATATAATACATTTTTGTACTCATTTATATTATATTTTGGTAACACCATATTTGACATTTAGAGATGTAAAAGTTAGAATTGTGATAGCACCATATTTTACTATTGAAATACCATATTGACATTTAGAGATGTTAAAAGTTAGAACGATGGTAACACCATATTTGAGTGGCCACAATACCATTGTAGAGTGGTCACAATACCATATTGGATTGATTTCAGTAATAACTTCAAGTGCCGTAGTTAATCACAAACGGTTGTAGCTGTGATTGTTTTAGCCTAGAGACGGTGTGGTTGATAGTTTGCCTTGTACAGTTTTGAACAGTGTCACGAAACGTCTTAAAGAAAGAGACCTGGTCGTGACTCAATCTAGTAACAAACTCAAGTAGATGAAAATTAATTTTCGAAATAGACTTTGGAAATCCAAATAAAACCGTTTGGAAATCCAAAAACCAAAAATTTTAAGATGGAACAATTGTCATTCCAACAATTTTAAGACATTTCAATCTGCTATATCTACCGAATAAATCATTTATTCAGGTTTAGTTGTTACTAGATACAACAAGGATAAATCATGCTATATAAATACATCTTTCGACTGAAACGATGAAGTGTTTGTTGTTTCAAACAAGAACATTGAGGAATTCACGTATGCCGCTCTGAATCAATTTGAAATTTGTTTTCAAAGATAAAAATTGCATTGTGAATAAGAACTTCTACTGCCACGAGAATGAGAACCCCAAAAAGGTCCTATAATGAAAACCAACATCCACCTTCAAGAAATCACACTAGGTCATAATTTATTTAATATAGTTGTGAAAAACCAGGTGATAAATCCTGCAAGTATATGAGCAGGTAAAATGACCCTCCGCAATCTAACCAGACTAAAGAAAAATTCACGGCTATGACTAGTTAAATTAATATAGTTGGTTGAAGTTAATTGTGGGTCAAAATCAGTGTCTGCTACGCCTTGTATTCTTCTTGGGTTATACGACACCACTTAAGGTATGTTCAAAATTAAAATTTTCCTTCTGTTTTTACCATTTGTATGATTTTAATATTTGTCATGCCAAACTTGTTCGTGGTGATAAAATTAAAGCATATAATATAATCCCCACATTTTCAATGAGTTTTATAAAGTATACTAAATTAATCATGAAACAACTACATCTTACTATCATAAAATGAACGCTAATTAGAACCTTTGTTGAGCTAGTTGTTTAAATCATACTTAATTTCAACACTACGTCTCATAGTTGAAGGAAATTTTGTTAATTGTTTGATTTATGCTAAATAAAGTACTCAAGTCTACGAAGAAAAATTATACTTATGAATTTTTGAACAAAAGACAATCCAACTTCTCTTATTTTTGAATTTTAGACTGTCTGACCTATGTTTGGATTACGGACCCCAAGAGGGTGAGCCTATGAATGTGTATTCATTAGGTATGTTAAAAATAGCAAAGCATATGAGTTTTATGACCTAAATTATAAAGTGATTGTAGAATTAAACGATGCCGATTTATATGAAAAGAAATACCCATGCAAATTAAAGAATAGTGGAGACACGAGTGGGGGCAATATAAGTTCCCTATTTTAAATTAAGAAATAGTGATTGAAAACATCAAACAAAATGTTATATATAGAACCTCGAAGAGGTAAGAAAGCAAGAATTATTTAGGTTTTGGAACGCAGTCTAATATATTTTGGAACATAATCTAAAATATTTTGGTATTCAATCTAAATATACTTTAGTACTAAATGTGAGATATTTTTGGTATTACATCTAATGTGAATTACTTGTTCCCAAAGTTTCTCACATATTAGTTATAAATTTTCTCTATGATAATAACAAAGGAGGTTAGGAATTCAATAGGATAACATAACATATCAAATGAGGGTTACAAAAAAAAATTCTCTTCAATGTTGATACTCTTAGTTGCTATTAGAGTTTAGAGACCCTTAGTTGCTATTAGAGTCAGAGAAACAGATACTTAAATTCTCAAATTGGTCGCTTCAGGATTTAAAAATAATGTTCTCCTCATTAGGATAGGATTGATATATGGCTAGGATTCAAGCATAATAACAACTATTAAACAAAAAAAAAAAGAGAAAATATTTGCATATATTTATTAATTCAAAAGAATATGCATATAAGCTCGATATATATCATCATATGTAATATCATCATAATGATAACACTATTCTAAATATAATCGAACTAATAAACATATATGTTCAATCAATTAATGAAAAGAATATGCATATAAGCTCGATATATATATCATCACCATCTTGTGAAAATAACAATGTAGCATCTATAAAAACAAAAAAATCTAAACAATCGTTTATCCTTCCTTTCTCATCGCCTTCTTGTGTAAATTTGAATGATTTCTGATATCAAAAGCTGGACTTGCCTTAGGTCTATACCCTTGAACCAATCCATTTAGCTTGTATCGTAATCCACATGCATTGCACAATGTATTCTTCCCCAAAGGACCCAACCTCCATTGAGTAGTCTCTTTGGTCTCACAATGGCTGCAACTTCTCTCTCCTATGAATGTCTTAGCTCTAGTCCTTCGCAGAGGCTTTTGAGTAGTTTCTTTGGTCTCACAATGGCTGCAAATTCTCTCATGATGATTAGGCTCATTTGTATCAATATTGTCCTGTGGATTAATTTGAACATTTGACACATTGAAAGATGGATTTTCTTGTGTTTTTCTCTCACCCATTAATTCATCCAATTTGATGAATTTTTCTAATTTCTCCATGTCATCCCAAAAAGTAGGGTACCATTCCAAATTTTCTAGAGCTTCATGTGGGATATAATCAAGATTCCCTGCAAGGTTCAAGTAGTATATAACTAAAGCTAGTTCTAGAAACCTAAGAATTAAACAACAAAATTTCTTATTCAAAAATACAAGAGCCACAAACTTTAAAAACCAGAATTAAACACATTCAAAAGTAGGGTGGTCATTAATCAAGATTTTAAATTGCAACAGCCTATCAAGATTTTAAATTGCAACAACATGACTATTGGGATTATCAAGAATTGCGACACAACTTCATTGAAAATCTTGATCATCAAATGTTTATTAATTCTACCACTAATTTATAGTACGGTCAAAACAAATTATAAGGAATAGAGCAAAAGAAAAAGAATTTGATAAAGAACTTCAAGAGTAATCCATGCAAGAACTCAACAATGTAGAAAACCAAACAAAATAAAGAGAGAGTAATAATACTAACCTAGAGATGAGGATGGCCAGTACTGACCCACTTCATGTTTACTCAAATCTTGTTCTTTTCTCAAATTATCCATTTCAAGAAGCAAAAGAGAAAGAAAGAACGAGACAATTGAAGAAAATATTACCAAGCTTTGGTTAAAGGGATAAATTCTTCTTGCTTCCACTAAATATACACCACTTCCTTTTTTTTTATGCGGAATATATCACTTCCATTTGTATTTGTCTCGGTATTTATAGAACATGATTTCATTCACATTTTCTTTTATCATCCGTTTATACTTAATTAGTATTCACTAATATGTCACAAACCAGTATTGTCCTGGTGTTTTCCCAATTAGTGTTTAGACATTGTATAAAATTATCACTGAAAATTTAATTTGATCTCTCACAATTTTCTCTCGGTCAAGTTTAGTCTCCGACAAAAAATAAATTCATATTATTCCTTGGCATTTTCATACGAAGGACAAATTAGAACCTAATTCATTAGAACAGACGAACTAACTTGTTTCCGATGTAGAAATGCCATGTTTTAGTTTGAGTTTATTTTTTACAGGGAGAGATCAAATTGGGTTTTCACTCTAAAATTGTTTGTGTTTTACCGGTTGAAAAGAGTGTTTTGGAGAGTAATTTTTAAAACAAATCAAACAACATTTCTATCGAGAAGACAATTGTTAGATGGAGTCGTAGTGGTTAATGACAATGTAGATTTAGGGAAAAGAAGGAAGTAAAATTGCTTGATGTAGATTTAGTGTAATTTTTTTATTCAAATTTGGGGCATAATCCTAGTTTTGTTTGGAGAAGCATTTGTAAATCAATATCCATTTTAAAACCCGGAAGCCGGTGGAGCATAGGTGATGGTAAATCTATCCGGGTTTTGAGTAAGAATTAGATTTCTGGTGGACACTCAATTATTCCGCACCATGAAGGTATGTTTCCCCTCACTTAGTTAAAAATAGTAGATTGCATGATTCATGAGTTTAAATATGGGAATATCCCCTTCATTAGTTTGATTTTTTATTATGAAACTTTTTATACATCATGAATACGCCCATGCATCCTTCAGTGACCGAGGACAAGCTTGTATAGAGGAAAGAAAATAATATGGGGTACTCAGTTTGTAGTGCTTATCGGTTGTGTATGCAGGATTTGCTTGATATAAATCATCTTAGAGTTCATGGTGCCTGGAATTTGATCTGGAGATTAAAAGTACCACCAAAGTTCTAAAACTTTATTTGGCGAGTTTGTAGAAATTGCTTGCCGATGTGTATGAGATTGCAAGATAAAGGGGTGAATTGTACCTCAAATTGTGCCCTTTGTGATTCCAATGATGAGGACAACTTACACTTATTATTTAAATGCCCTGGTAGCTATAATATGTGGAGTATGTGCATCTTTGACTCAGCTAATGATAACACCATTAATCAAGAGCAAGTTGTCCCTCATATTGTTTATCAGCTTTTGCAGGTTCTATCAAGTGAAGAGGCATCACTTTTTTCTTGTGTGCTATGGAGTATCTGGAAGCAAAGAAACAATAAGATATGGAACGAGACGGTTGATGCTCAATCATTTGTGGTTGAATGAACAAGATCTATGCTCATTGAGTGGCAAACAACACGAAAAGTAACTCAGCAAGCCAGCCAACAAGCACCGCGAACATGAACAATAAATTGGGTCAAGTCAAATGTTGAGACGTACAAACGCAACATTGATGCGGCTTTCTCTAACCAGCATAATAGAGTTGGCATTGACATGCGTAATAGAGAGGAAATGGGTGCATTTATATTGGCCAAAACTGAATGGTTCAACCCAATCTGTGAGGTTCACATAGGAGAAGTTTTAGGCCTTTTGTCAGCTTTAAATTGGATCCATGAGCATCAGCTGGGACCTATTGATTTTGAGCTTGATTCAAAATGAGCGGTGGATCAATTTTCGTCACCCAACTCTGATGTTAGAGAATTCAAGGACACAATTGATAATTGTAGAGCTCTGTTCACACAATTTTATATAAACTCTCTAGTGTTGAGTTTGTGCGGAGACAAGCAAATAAGGTGGCTCATACTTTTGCAAGGGAGGCCGCACTATTAACTAGTTTCCAAATATTTGTTGAAATTCCAAATTGTATTGAACACATTCTGATTAATGAAAAGAGTTAAGATTTTTCCCTTAAAATAATTTATTTTGGTTAACTATCACTGATTGTATTTAGATGGAGTGAAACAATGTCATTTTTATTTTAATTGGAAGGTGGCGAATATTTCAAATGTGTCGGATCAAATAAAAAACTTGTTGTGGGTTTGGATAGTATTCTTTGAAGGGTGGACTTATTCACTTTCTTGAATTAAGAAATGTTTGATACATTATTTTTATAATTGACTTTGAGTTCTCTTTACTTTCATTAATAAATTTTGTGTAAAAAATTAAACACAACATTATACATATTAATTATTATTTCATTTTTATACTGATTAAAACATTCATAAAATAAAGAAATGTATATAGTTCCAATTGTAAAAAATGCACAGATCTCTGAATTTATAATAGAACTAGTGTATTGTCTAGGTGTTGCTAAATATTTTTTATAAGCCAACAAATTACATGAAATGTTAGAGAAAGAAATACATCCAAAAAGGTTGACATCGCTAACCCAAACGAATTATCAGTCAACAATATATAGAAAAAAGAAAGAAAAAAAAACTATAACAGAATAACAAAAGAGACTAGCTAGGTATTCAATAGAACAACATAACATATCAAATAAGGGTTACAAAAATTGAGCTCTTCAATGATGACACTCTTAGCTTCCTGATTCAAAAATAAAGTTCTTCTCACTACACTACTAAAAAAAGCAAAATTAGTGACGGAAATTAGTGACAGAAAAAATGAAATTCCTCACAAATTCTTTAGTCGCAAAATTTAGTGACGGAATTAGAGAGGGATTTCACGTTTTCCCTCACTAAATATCTCTCACTAATTTTTGTTTTTTTAGTAGTGCTAGGATATATAGGATTGATATTGATAGCGAGGATTCGAACATAATAACACTAATAAACTTGTATCGTAAGTAATTAATCCACATGCATTGAGTAGCATCTTTGGTCACAATGGCTGCAACGATCTCTCTCCTTTGAATGTCTTAGTTTCATCATTAGGCAAATTTGTATCAATGTTCTGATCTTGATTTATTTGAACATTTGATTTTGTGTTTCCTTCACCCGTTGATTTATCGAATTTGATGACTTTTTCTAATTTCTCCATGTCATCCCAAAAAGTATTGTACCATTCCAAATTTTCTAGTGCCTCCTGTGGGATATAATCAAGATTCCCTGCAAGGTTTAATTTCCATATTGTATTCATTAATATTCGAGTTCAAGTGGCATATAACTCAAACAAGTTCTAGAAACCTAAGAATTACCACAAAATGATGAATACATCGCCGTACACAAAAATTAAACAACACCAAAATTTCTTATTCAAAACTAGCCAACAAAAAATACAAGAGTCACAAACTTTAAAAACCACAATTAAACACATTCAAGAATTATTTACAACATGACGATTGTGGCTAATTATTTACAATATCAAGAATTGCGACGTAACATCATTGCAAATCTTGATCATCCCATGTTTAATAATTCTACCACTAATTTATAGTAGGGCCAAAACAAATTATAAGGGAAAGAGAAAAAGAAAAAGAGTTTGACAAAGAACTTCAAGAGTAATCCATGCAAGAACTTAACAATGTAGAAAACCAAACAAAAAAGAAAGAGAGACTAATACTAACCCAAAGATGAGGATTGCCAGAATTGACCCACTTCATGTTTACTCAAATCTTGTTCTTCTCTCAAATTAGCCATTTCAAGAAGCAAAAGAGAAAGAAATTCTTGAAGACAGAGCAAAGACGCAATTGAAGAAGATATTATCAAGCTTTGGCCAAAGGGATAAATTCTTCTTGTATATCACTTCTTTTTTGTACTTATCTCGGTATTCTTAGAACATGATTTTTATTTTTTATTTTTACTTTTTCTCAACTCCTTTTTTCTTTTGGTTTGGTTTCATTCACAATTTTTTTAGAACAACACTTATTTGTATTTCCTTAGGTGCTTTTTATATTTTTTTTGTTATAACAACTTTTTAGAAAATTATAGATTTTAGGAAATGGTTGTTAGTCAAGAACCCTTTGAAAAACAATTAAGAAAATGCATTTATAAGATTTGTCCTTTCTTTTATGATCCGTTTATATTAATTGGTACTAGTTTTTTCATACTATTAGCATAAAGATATTTTCTTTTATAAGAATAATTCATTAATGAGAGAGCTAAAATTTCATTACAACAAAACAGTGTTAACCACTTTGAAGACATGCCAAAAGGGTTATTACACCAAGACTAAAAATTAAAGCATGTTTTGGCTTCGGTTATAACTAAAAGCCAAGCTCATGATAATGTTTTGATACTATAAAAAAAAATATAAAAAAAAAAAACGATACATGTCCTACACTGCCTTTGAACAAAATATTATTTCTCACTAACCATAAGCACCAAGTAGTAGCTAACCATATCAAACTTTTCCATTTTTTGAGAAGATATGGTGCAAGGAAGATACGGTGTGTGAGATTTGTTGATGATAGTAAAATCTTAGTCATATTATTTTTTGGATTAACCAATGCTATTCAAATTTGACAATTAAACAAAGACATATTTATAGCAACTGAATCATACTTAATAGATTGAAGAGCAAAACTGTTTGAGGATGATTTATGTATATTGAAAATAAACTACACCAAAAAATATATATTATAAATCTCCTTTATTATTAGTAGTATAGATTTATTAATATATCACCATTCAGTATTCTTCCGGTGTTTCCCCAATTAGTGTTTAAAGTATAGACATCAAATAAAATTATGAGTGAAGATTCAAGTATGTCCATCACAATTTTCTCTCAGCCAATATAATTCCCGACAAAAAATTAACTCATTCCTTAACATTTTCATATGAAGGACAAATCAAAACCTGATTCAATAGAACAGATGTACTAATTTGGTCCAATATAAAAATGTCAAAGAATAATTTCAGTTTATTTTTTATTGTCAGGAACCAAATTAAATTTTTACTCCAAAATTATTGTTTGTGCTATACATGTTAAAAGAGTGTTTGGGAGAATGATTTGCACAATTCAGGTGGTGTTTCTAGAAAGAAGAGAATTGCTAGATGGAGTTGTAGTGGTTAATGAGATTGTAGATTATTAGATTTAGCAAAAATAAGGAAGGATAATTGTTTGATGCTGAAAGTGGACTTAGTAAAGGCTTATGATTAAGTTAATTAAAGTTTTGTTGCAAAAGATGGGTTTCTCGAAAAAAAATATATATAGTTCGATGGAAGCGTGTATATTCTTTAGTACTATGATTTTTTTTTAACAAGTTAAATTAGCCTACTTAAATTGATAAAATTGAATTTGAAACCTTAAAGAGGAACTAATCGATATACCCGTGCTATAGTACAGGTAGCGCGGCTTCACCGCGTTGTACGGCCGCGGCTCCGCTGCGTGTTGCGTCTCGGTTGCGCTTGGCATAGTGATTTTTTTTTGTCCATAGGGAAAATATGTAAAGTATTTAAAGCATAATAATGTATATATTGATCAATAGTAATAAAAAATGACAAAATAATTAAATTTTAATATGAACAAATATATATTAAATTTTAGTATTGATATTAAAAAAACTAATAAATAAAAATAATCATAGATTTTATTTACTAATATGTTTTAGTGTGAAAAATACAAATATGCATCCCGTGAAAAATAATAATTAATGTATTATATAATATTGTTATCGTAAAATATATTTCATAAATAAACATATACTAACATATTCCCGTAAAAAAAATATAGTGAGATATATTTTTGTTAATATATAATCCATACACTCATATATGTTTTATCAATATATAGTTCCCATTAAATTTCAGAAATTAGAATATACTAATATATTCCCGTAAAACAAACATATACTCATATATTTTTATTAATATATAGTTCATACACCCACATATACTTTATTAATATATTAATAAAAATTAGGCAGTCGCGGTGTTTAAATAGAGATATTAAAAAATACTAATTAAAACTGATCACTCGTTGTAGTTACTAAAATGGGTCCCGTGATACAATTGTACACTCCAACGGGTTTTCTAATGATACATTTTTTTTAAAAAAACGGTAAAAATTGAAGTATGATTATCATAGTATATTATAATTTTTTTGTTTGTTTTAGTATTGACAATATTAAAAAAAAATGAAAATACATTTCATAAATAAACATATATTAACATATTCCCGTATAAAAACATATAGTGAGATATATTTTTATTAATATATAGTCCATACACTCATATATATTTTATCAATATATAGTTCCCATTAGATTTCAGAAATAGGAATATACTAATATTCCCGTAAAACAAACATATACTCATATATATATTTTTATTAATATATAGTTCATACACCCACATATATTTTTTGAATATATTAATAAAACGTAGACAGTCGCAATGTTTAAATAGAGATATTAAAAAAATACTAATTAAAACGGATTACTCGTTGTAGTTACTAAAATGGGTTCCGTGTTACAATTGTACACTCCAATGAGTTTTTTAGTGATATATTTCCCAAAAAAAAAAACAACGGAAAAAATTGAAGTATGATTGATCATAGTATATTATAATATTGTTCTTATTTTAGTATTGACGATATTAAAAAAAGCTAATAAATGAAAATACATTTAATAAATAAATATATACTAACATATTCCCGTAAAAAAACATATAGTGAGATATAGTCCATACAAATATTTTTATTAATATATAGTCCATACACTCACATATATTTTATTAATATATTAATAAAACTTAGGCAATCGCGGTGTTTAATTAGAGATATTAAAAAAATACTAATTAAAACTGATCACTCGTTGTAGTTACTAAAATGGGTCTCGTGTTGCAATTGTACACTCCAACGGGTTTTTTAGTGGTACATTTAAAAAAAACAACGGAAAAAATTGAAGTATGATCGATTAATCATAGTATATTATTATATTGTTCTTGTTTTAATATTAATAAAACTTAGGCAGTCGCGGTGTTTAAATATAGATATTAAAAAAATGCTAATTAAAACTGATCACTCGTTATAGTTACTAAAATGGATCCCGTGTTACAATTATACACTCCAACGGGTTTTTTAGTGATACATTTTTTTAAAAAAAACAACGAAAAAAATTGAAGTATGATTAATCATAATATTGTTATTGTTTTAGTATTGATGATATTAAAAAAGCTAATAAATAAAAACAATCATAGAATTTATTTACTAATATGTTTGTGAAATATATTAATATGCGTCCTGTTAAAAATCATAATTAATGTATTATATAATAGTGTTATCGTAAAATATAAAATCATATTATGTTATAACAACAACACTTGTTAGTTTCCTCTAAACAAACAAAACTTGTTAGTAAAACCGAATTCAAAATTAGTAGAGAAAATGGAGTTGAAAATGATGAGAGAAAATGAAAATGAAGAAAGTTGGTAAGAAAAAGATAAGAGTGGAGAGTGAGATTGAGAGAGAAAAGTTTAGGCTTAATAGCAGTTTTTGCCCTCTAACTTTCGCGAAGTTGTGATTTTGACCCCCTAAGAAAAAAACTACAAAACCACCCCCTAAGTTTTGCAACTGTAGCAGTTTTGACGCCCCAAGGCAAAAATAAAAAAATAAAAAAAATAACACGTGGCACCTCACTTTGGGTGCCACGTCAGCGTAGACTGAGTCAAAATTGGCCTGGGGGCCAAAACTGCCACAGGTGCAAAACTTAGGGGGCAGTTTTGTATTTTTTTTTTATTAGGGGGCCAAAATCGCAACTTTGGGAAAGTTAGGGGGCTAAAACTACTATTAAGCCAAAAGTTTATTATTAAAAAAGAAAGGTGAGAGAAAAGTTTATTATTAAATAATAAAGATGAGAGAGAAAAGTTTATTTTTATAAATAAAGAAAGATGAGAGAGAAAAGTTTATTATTAAATAAGAAAGGTGGGAAAGTGGGTTTTTGAAACAAAGTGGATAAAGTGAATTTTGATAGTGGATTTGACAAAAATAACCCTAAAGTTGTAAAGGAAAAAGTTTCGAAGAAAATTAAATATGAGTAGTTAAGTAATTTTGGTAGTATGTTGTTTTCCTATATTGTAAGTGATATACTCTAAGATCGCAAGTTAACACATCAGATCAACCCAAGTGGATTTAGTACTATGAATAATTAAAGGTTATGCCCAAGCAAATGTTGCTCCACTAGGATAGGATTTGATATTTGATCGCTAGGATTCAAACACAATAACATTCCCTAAAAAGAAAACATAATTATTAAATAAATAAAAAAATGTTTGCATTGCTTGCTCAGGATCTTGGATCATCTCATGTCCATTCGCTCATTATGTTCATTCGTCCTTAATCTCAGTCATTCGGTCAAATTTTTCTCTCATTTTTTTTTTGGGATCAACCAACTCTTGGATTGAAAAAAGAGAGATGGTTGAACAAAAAGGAAAAGCAAGGATTTGAGTCCTCTTTGATAAATCAATTATGCTACCCATATATAATAACACTAATCTAAAAGAATATAATCCAAGTTAAAATTTATTAACGAAAAGAATATATACATATATGTTCGACCAATTTTTTGTTTTGAAGACGTCAAATAAGAACTATATTAAACACAAGAAGTGCTAAGATTGAAAGAATATAAAAGTCAAAAAAGAAAAGAAAAAAAAACACCTCATCAAAACGGTGCTACCAAACCATCAAAATAAAAACGAACATATATGTTCAATCTAACTAAAACTATATATTATTCTAAAAAAATATATACTATACCTATAAATATAAAAATAAAAACCAATTATATACCTAAAAAAGAAAATTCTAACCAATGGTTTATCCTTCCTTTCTCAACAAGATCTTGTGAAAATTTGAATGCCTGTCAAAATCAAAGGATGGACTTGCCGCACGTCTATACCCTTGAACCAATCGATTTGACTTGTATCTTAATCCACATGCATTGCATAAAGTATTTTTCCCCAAAGGACCCAACCTCCATTGAGTAGTGTATTTGGTCTCACAATGACTGCAACTTCTCTCTCTATATATATCTATGCTCTTTGCTCTACTCTTCTTAATAGAACTTGACTTCACTTTAGTCCTTCGTAGAGGCTTTTGAGTTTTTCCTTTACCATATTGCTCCTCTTTGATATTCTCTTTATCTATTATTGTATCCAATTTCTCATTTGGTAGATTCACTTGATTGATAGCATGAATATTTGACACATCCAAAAAAGGAACCTTTAGGTTTTGTTCTTCACTAGGTTGCTCCAAATTGATAATTTCTCTCTCATAAATATTTGGCCACACGAAATCATTAGACAAATATGTATCAATATTCTCCTCTTGATTTATTTGAACATTTGTTACATCGAAAGATTGTGTTTTTCCTTCACCCAATTGATTGAATTTGACGTTTTCTTTCTCACAAGTGTCACACAAAAGCAAATAATTCAAATCCTCCTGCAAACTATTCTCCATGGTATCCCAAAAAGTAGGGTAGCTTTCCAAATTTTGTAGCACCTCCTTTGGGATATAAGAATGAAATTGCTTTGCATGGTTTTCCTCATGATATTTAATTTTCGAGTTGAAGTCGAATATAGCCATAGTGAAACTTTTGTGCTGCACTCTTTTTTTAAACAATAATAAGAGATATTCTTGAAATTAAACCAGCATAATCTACTATATATATAACAACCAAATTTTAACAGAAATCCCACACAATAGGGAACCGACTTTTTATTTTTTGATAAAAAATAGGGAACAACCTTTTTTTCTTATAGGATTTGTTTCGTGTGTAGCTCGTATACAGTTAATGTTTCAATTTTTTTTGAAGAGGTTAATGTTTCAATTTTAAAATTGGATTTTAATTAATGTCATTCTTATCATATTTTCAAAATAAGATTAACATATTTCATAAAAAAAAAAATTAAAAAAATTAGCCGATGAATCATCTATTTTCTAACTATTAAACTTAATGAGTTTAATGATAGTGGATTGACGGTTAAAAACAACTTTACACACACAACCAATCAAAACATTTAGAATCAGAATCGCCACGTAATAACTCATTTGAAACAACTTGTAAAAAAGAAAAACTCACTTTAAAACAAGCTCATTTTTCCCTCACAAATGTAACAATAAAATTGTCAATTGAAATAAACTTTCTTATAATAACTAGCGAAAAGATGGGCACGCGTTTGAAAATTATAAACGGTGTTTTTTTTATGAAATTTTGATTTTGATTAAAACTAAAAATAATATAAATGTTTGTTGCTTTCAAGTTATAAAAAATCAAACTAACCATGATTATTTATTTCAACGACACCGACAATAATACAATATAACAAAAAAATATAATCTAAATTCTTTTTTTAATGACACCAACAACAATTTTATTATAGAAATAGTTGTTTAAGGGTATAATTGAAATGATTTTTTTTTAGGAAAGTTATTATTGAAATGATGAAAAGGTAAGTATAAATATACTCATCTAGTTTGTTACACTTTTTAAATAATAAAGGAAAAAAAATATTCATATCGTGTTTGTTACATTTGTTTTAATATTTAAATTTATTCTTATCCATTTGTTACATGTGTTATTTGAATTGAAAATTGAGGGTATTTAGAAAGAAAAAGTCAGCTCAAAAATATTAAAAGGGGTAATTTTCTTTATATACAGTATAGATTCCCAGTAATGACTCACTCCACTCCCAAATAAACTCATATCTATAGTATATGTATACGTAAAAGGGATATAAGATTTTTATTATTACAATTATACCCTTAAATAAATTTTTCTATAACAATGATACATTGTTGATGATATTAAAAAAATAAGAATTTATATTATGTTTGTTATATTATTTGTGTCATTAAAAAATATAAGCATGGTTCGTTGTGTTTGTTACAATTTGAAATTTACAAATATCTATTTTTATAATTTTAATCAAAATCAAATTTTCATATAAAATATCATTCATAATTTATACACGCAATAACGCAATAAAAGGATTGAAAGATGGGCAAATTTTGGATGGTTTTTTCATTATTCATACTAAAAAAAAGACTATTGTGCTAATGTTTGAAAATTATGAACGGTGTTTTTTTTTATGAAAACTAGCGAAATGACGGGCACTCAGGTGTCCATCTTTTCACTCTTTTTATTGTGCTAACGTTTGAAAATTATGAACGATGTTTTTTATGAAATTTTAATTTTGATTAAAAGTAAAAATATAAATGTTTTTTGCTTTCAAATTATAACTGTAATATCTCACTCGTCAGTTATTATAATATTACCAGTTGAGCGTATCAAAGGTTAAGTGTTTAGGAATTCGTTCACGACGAGGAATGTTTTATCATAAAATGTTTGTTAAACACGGGATTAGTTATCAGTGTCAGATTAAGAACTTGTGAGGCCAAGGGCAAAATGGTAAAAAGCCACAAGGGCTATTTAAGGCCACAAGGGCCATTTTTCCTTCATTTTGCAAGCTCTTTCTCTCTCTAGGATTAGAAATCAGAATTTGCTCTCACCTCTCTCTAGCAAATCGCCCGTCACTCTCTTCACATCAATCTATTCCTTTCATGACAAGATTATGGTTTGCTAAACTAGGGATGATGTTGGATAGCATGCATATAAGATTGAAGCATGAGGTTTATTCTTGGAGCCAAAATCAAAGACTTGAGTTTGGATTTCATGATGGGAAATCAGAGCTTGAAGTTATGCTAGCTTGTTATTAGTTGATGTGAGTTCTTTAGATAGATTTATCCACCTTTGGGTTTATGTTAAATTGTGTGAGAAAGACAATTTGTTCATGACTATGTTTTAGGTTTAGTCGCCCCTTTGCTGTTAATCCTTGGAGATATGTGAATTGTTGTCATGCAATGCTTCTAAACTGTTTTTCCAGGTCTTCTAGATGTATTCTGGATGTTAGAACTTGATTTTTGAGGTTTCTATGCTTAAAACACGATTTTTTGCATTCTGGACTGATGAATACTCGCTCAAGCGTGCACTGCACGCTCAAGCGTGCACAATGTCGTAACTACAGGCTCTGCACGCTTACAAGTTCGCTTAAGCGTACTGGCAAGTGAACTGCACGCTTACAAGCACACTTAAGCGTACAACCCTTTTACAACATGCCTTGAAAAACTTCTTTGTGGTCTAGAGTGTCGTTCGATGCTTTTCCTTGCAAACTTTTATAACTTTAACGAAACCTCAATGTCAAGAAACTAATGTGCAATACATGTAAAGATATCACAAATGAGTAGTATGAGTGACATTAACATTTTTCCAAAGGTGAGTGGCACATGAGAGTACGATAATATTCGTGATTATGCTCATGTAGGAAACAGGTCTAAGAATGGGAAAACCATAGAGCCTCGACGTAGATCGTTGAGAACTAGTATGTTAAGCTATGTAATGTTAAGATAAGCAAGTGGTGGCTCACCGCTCAATGAGTAGATTACGGACTCGTGGTGACCATTCATATAAGTTAAGTATAAGCTTCCATGTATGATAAGACCATAAGTAAGATGTAGGTGTCGTGTCTTTCCGTTATCCACGCCAAGGGGGATACGAGAGGTTCTCTCAAGGGGAACGGGATAAGCTCCGCAAGGGGGGCCCGTACGTCACTGAGGGAGTCTGATGTACCTTAGCTAGGTTTTCATCGGTCATGTATGGGATTGTAATCGGGGTTACTCCACCCGATACACTCTGTAAAATGAACTCAGATGATAATGTTTGTTCAACGCTAACCTCTAACATAATGAATGAATATGACTATGTTATGATATGACCATGATTATAATATGCTATTAGACATGTACAGACTTATGCAAGTAGAGCAAGCTATGAAGTTATACCGACGACGATTTTAGGTTTCTCCGATCGTCCGGTTTAGGATCGTATCATGAATAAGCATGTTAGATCTTGATGCGTTTAGCGTATCTCGAATTAGCGGTCTTAGGTTCCCTTGACCGCCTTGACACGTATGATGTAAGCCATACCTATAAGATATGTTAAGATAAACCTACAACGGATCTAGCATGCACGACTGTCTAGGTAAGCATGATCCACACACGTATAATCAACCGGCAGGTTGTATTGTAGACACGTGGTGACCCTAGGTTTCCCCGAGGTTACCTATAGCCTAGGATTAGGTAGAACTCACTGAGACATTATGTCTCATCCCAATCCTCTTTGTTTCAGATTAGCAGGTTGGTGTAGCAAGCTTGTAGCCGAATGGATAATCAGCTAGTGCTCGTTCGTACCCGCTGCAGGACGTTATGGATTTTAAGGATGTATTGATTGATTGTACGAACGCATATTGTCGTATTAAATATTCATTCGAAGAATTTATGTTGTAAATTTTAATGTATCCAGTATCAAGTTAATGCACATGCTAAACTTTCTAGATACGTTTAGTATGGGCGTTATAATAACAAATCAAACTAACCATGTTTATCTATTTCAACGAAACAAACAATAAAACAAAAAAATATATAATCTTAATTCTTATTTTTTTTTAAGGACACAACCAACAATCTTTATTAAAGAAAAAGTTGTTGTTTAAGAATATAATTGGGATAATGAAAAAGTAAGTATAAATACACTCATCTAGTTTGTTACACTTTTTAAATGATAAAAGAAAAAACTGGACATTTGTGTTGCTACACTTTTATTTTAATATTTAATTTTTTTTGGTACAAATTTTAATATTTAAATTTATTCTTATCTATGTGTTACTCCCTCCGTTCCTCTTTAAGTGACTTTTTAGAAAAATTAACACTAAAATAGCGATGTGTATTTTTGCACATTTTCTTCCTATTATACCCTCATTTTAATCCACCAATAAATTTATATTTTTTTCACACACTTTATCTTTCCAATAAATTTAATATGTTATATTTCCCTTGTAACAAACAATTGTCAGTTATTATCTTTTTCTCCAACAAATTCATTTTTTTTTTGTGCGCGCTCTCTCATAAGTCATAACAAATAATTGTCAAATTTTTAAATATTGTGCACATCTTTTAAATTATTTTAAGTCAATATAAAAATTATATTTATGAAACTTCTTCTTCTTCTTCTTCATTGTCACCTTGGTCTTGTATCTTGTCAAACGAGTCTTCAACTATTGCTTCCTCTTCACCTCTCATCAGCAATTTCAACGAGTCTTCTATTTTTTCTTCTTTTTGAACATTCATGGAGTCTTTTATTTTTCTTCTCTCAAATTTGTTCTTTTACTTTGCACTTGAATTTTTTAACAATTGCTACTAATCTTTTTTATAGAATTTTAACTCTTCTTGAAACCATTTGTTGTGAATTCGATGAAAAATCACACCAATAACAAATTTGATGTGTGGAGCAAGTGATAAGCAAGCAACCAAAACAAAGTGTATGGAACAATTATAAACAAAAGCCAAAAGTAGAAAAACAGCGAGAGAAAAAGAAGAGAGAACACAAAAGAATCTGTTTACTTAGTTCGGTCCAAATTGACCTAGTCTAGGGGAGAGAGCAGCCCTCCGTTTCACTATAATGATGAGTAAATTTACAAAAGAGATATCAATGCGTTACAAGAATAAGTCTCCCGCCTAATTCTACCCAAAGTTCCAATCTCTTCCCGTGACCAAGAGACTCAATCCTAATAGTGTTTCCCAAGGTGAATCAACCCTCAAACCCTAGTGTTCGTTGCCAACAAACAAGAAACAAACTTTGTTAAAAAAAAAAAAAATTTTATTTTGTTTAAA
>Ga0228710_1003903_pt1 | contig 23643 bp, 24 predicted proteins | sample MedpolnodulmetaG_FD_177995 | JGI IMG/M metagenome (GOLD analysis project Ga0228710, IMG submission 177995) | Root nodule microbial communities from Medicago polymorpha collected in Santa Monica, California, United States - pink nodules | ecosystem: Host-associated > Plants > Roots > Nodule...
CTTTATAACTTCTAAAACTTTCATTCTAATCATTGTTAAAAGTTAATTAAATTCATAACTCCCTGTCGGAACGATACTCTATTTTTACTACTTCGGTAAAACCGTACACTTGCGGTTTTGCTCATCAGTTGGCGATCCCCCTGTGGTTCCAGTAGAGACACTTCATTTCAAGGATTTGGATGTACCAACCCTTGATCTAATTGGGTAGTTGCTCTTAATAACAGAAGCTTTCTGCACAACCGTAGTGTTTTTCAGTTTTTTGGAATTTTTAGATATGACCTGTTGAAAACCATCTGTATCTAAATGTGGATTGCTAGTATGTTCAACATGAATGTCATTAGGTTCAGCATTAGGGAGTAAATTTGGAGCAACTTGCCTGTTATCATGAGCTGAAGGTGCAGATTTTTGTAAATCATCCTTATCTGCGGTTTCTGCCAATTGTGCCCAAGAAGCTTTGAGAAATTCCATGTTTTGTTGGACAACCTCTTCAGTGTCTTTTGAACTAGAACCAGCGCTGCTTTCAGAATCTAAGTTTTGCTGTGTAGCCTCCACAAACTCAGAATCTGCGCTACTATGAGATTCATCATCAACACAGCCAGTCACGAAATTAGCATGTCCTGCCTCCTTGTTCTGATTTTCCAGCTGTGCTTCTAGCATTTCATTCACTTCGATCTCCAGATCAACATCATCCTTGCTACGCGAATGTAACTCTTCAGGAACCACTTCTGCAGGTTTAGTCTTCTGAACAAATTCCTGTCGAGGCTTAGTGTTAGAGACCAAAGGCTGTTTACCCTTATTTTCCTTCAATCTTTTGCAGTTTTCCAAGGAGTGGCCGGTGAAATTGCAGTGTGTACAAAAATCTGGGAGATTCTCGTACTCAAAGTCCACAAAAATTGCATAACCTTTTCTTTCGACAAGAACCCTATATCTCAGTTCTTGACTCAAGTCTAAATCAACCAACACATGTGCAAAGTGTCCGAATGATCTCTCCATTCTGGGCTTACTAGTGATGGAGTCTGTGCATATTGGCGTACCTACACTGGATGCAATAGCAAATAGAATTTTTTTCCTCCAGTACTCTTGCGACAAACTGTAAATACGCAACCAAACCTGTGCAGTTGTCTGTTGTTGTAAATTAGGGTTAAACTCTTTTGACCAAGCAAAAAGCTTCAAAATACCTGGATTCAAAGACCAAGAGCCTACTGACCTAACCCTCTTCATGTCCTCAAGGGTAGAGAACGTGAACTCATAATAACCTTTCCCAATAGATGTGATTCCCCATCTACCAATAGATTTCCATAAAACAGACAACTTACTGCGCAAGTTTTCAATAGAAATTGGACTTGACCCTTTTGGCCAGATGATTCTCCCTTGTAATCCGAATTTGCATTCTTCAACTCCTGCTAAGTACTCATCTTCAGGGATCTCAACTTACATACATTTTTTATGATATGTTTAAGTTTTATTTGATAAATAATAGTCTCAATTATAATGTGCCAAAAATATATACATTTCCCTTTTAATTTCTGTCTTTATATATATATATATATATATATATATATATATATATATATATATATATATTACTTTAAATAAAAAAAACGCTATCTGTAAAACGCTATCTTTATAAAGCGCTATCTAAACCTATTGATACATAGTGTTTTAAAACAATAATGTTGTTTTTAAACCTGTCTTAGATGGCGCTTATTTTTTAAAGCGCTATCTAAGGAGAACCTTTGCTAGCGCTTTTTGACATAAAACGCTATATAAACCCTGCTTTAGATAGCGCTTTATACAAAAAAAGCGCTATATTACCTTTACCTCCTTCTTCTTTTTCTTCTTTTTGACATAAAACGCTATATAAACCCTGCTTTAGATAGCGCTTTATACACGAAAAAAATGCTATATTACCTCCTCCTCCTCCTTCCTCGTCTTCTTCTTCTTCTTCTTGATTTAGGGTCACTTTCGACCCAAAAATCACCCTCTCTGAGTTGTTTCTCCTTTGCTTGCAGATCCGGAGACATGAGTATTCCGGAGACTTGAATATAGTCATATTAGTCATATTTGTAGGCATAGATACTTTGCAGTTTTATGCTATTAACATGGATGTTGTGAGTTTGTTCACAGATTAATCTTTTTTGTTTTTAGAGAATTTGAATTTGTATTGTATCGATGTACTCTATCAATTTGAATGAATGAATATCGTTTACTTTTGTCAAAAAAAAAACTATATTGACATGGCGACCGTGAATCATTAGAAAGTTAGAAATAGAAAGTTTTTTATTTTAAACTCTAATTGTTCTTTGCAAATATTCACTTTTCATACTTTTTTGTAACCTGGTTTCGTACCCGTACCCGGGTTCGTTGGGTTACACTTGTGACCAGTGAATTTTGTTAAGATATATTAGAGTTGATCCACTTAGACTGATTTATCACGATGTATTTCCGTTTGGGTTTTTCCTGGATCAGGTCTATTGTCTCCCCAGTCTTTGTATCTTTCTCGTTTTATTTAATATATTTTCTATTTTGCTTAAAAAAAACATGGTCTTTCAATTATTTTAAACAAATGTCTCTTTTCTACCGTGAAAGGTTGAAAAGTTAACTGTAAAAATAATAAATAGAAAATTTTATTGTGAAAATAAAAAGATGGATTTGGGAAAATGGAATGGTAAAAGAATGCGTCACATTCACTTCCAATCCAAGAAGTAATGCTAAGGCAAGAGAAATCGCCACAATGGTAAGGAGGTCATTGATAAGATTCGATAAATTTGGTTCAATCCAGAACCAAAAAAGAGACAAAGCTCTCACAATTATCAAAATTCAACTTATCTTATTTCATCCTTACAAAAGAAAATACATAGAAATTTTTTTATATCAACAATGCTATATCCTGCAAATTCCACAACCACGAATGCCAAATGCGATTATCACTAGTATTATTTATATATAAGAAAAAATTAAAAAGTTGGGGGTTCGTGGAATATACATATTTTTTCTATAATTTGTTTTCATGGAAACTTGCATTTCCCTTTTTATATTACTTTTCACTACGTGTGTTTAAAGCACAAACACAATACACTGATCTATTGAAGAGGCATTGTCTAAGTGTGCTAAAAGGACAAATACAACGTTCTAATCTACTTAAGTGCTATAAATATTTTATTATATTTAGCATTGCATGAGCTTTATACACTATAAATTAATCATATGATGTTTATCATAAGCAATGAGAAAAAATAATATGACTAAAATTCTCAAGTTTATTTATGGTTTAGTTTTATTTCTTTACCTATTTCTAATTGAAAAGGAGGTTGCTGGTTATATTCAATGTGATTTTGATGCTGATTGTCCTGAAGTGTTTCGCCACATCTTTTATTTGTGCATTGACAAACTATGTAAACAATTTGTAACGTTATAATATGTGAGCATCAAACCTAAGAGATAACATAAATTTCATTCAGGGAAGATTTAGTTTTTGCACAAAGATGTTTGGCATCTAATTATTGTATTTTTTTTTCATCTCATATTTTCATAAACCGTGCAATAATAGTTTTGTACTATAAGATGTTGGTAATGAAATGAGCTCTAAAAAATATTATAGTTATGCTGACTTCTCTAGTTTGGATGTATCACACTAAGCTCTAATTTACGCATTTCACTAAAGAATTTTAATTAGAGTATCTATGATATTTAGGTTGAACAATTCTTTGTCAGGTTTAACTGACCTCGCAACCAAATCCCGGATTACTTGAGCCCCTTTTTCGCGGGAGTCAAAGGGTTAACAAAGAAAAAAGTAATACAACCAAATCACTTAAGAAAAAATATTCCAATATTGTGCATTTGCGTTGGACATTAGCCTCAGAATTCAAATTAAAAAAAAAAAATGCCCTCATTACATTAGGGACTGCTTTTGTCCTACAGAAAATTCCAAAATTTTCTCAACCTTACATTAGCAACGGCTTGTGTTCACCACAAAATTCATTTTAATTTTGTCAACCTTGCATTAGCGATGACTTTTGTCCGTTGCAAAATTCTGCCTCTACGAATATTTGTATTGAAAAACTCCCACTGCAAATGGCCAAATGCCGACGCAAAAAAGTTTTTTATAAAAAAAGTCAGCCACTTGCATTAATGCCCATCGCAAATGCACACAAGCCCGCTACAAATTCGTGTGCGCCTTGCATCTACAAGACTACAACAAATGTAGGCAATAACTGAAGGTCATTCTTGTATTCTTTTGGCAAAATCGAAGTTGTCCTCGACGTCAATACGTTGCCTACGTCAGTCGGTAATCATGAGCTTATGATCATATGCTTCGAAATTGAGTTCTTTATCCTTCTTTGAATCTATAAAACAACCACCAGAAGATGAGAATGAAGATCGTAAAATGAAGTTATAGTAAGTAAAATCATACATAGTTCAATGATTGCAAACTAGCATAAAGTTCACCAGAGAATAATTGCTATGTATAACATGAATGAATGATAGTGCAAGCACTGGTCATATCATGTTGCCACAAAAACTCCCAAGTAACAATGGACTTCACCATGTTCATGCAGCTGAATGACTCACTCATAATATATCTACTTATAAGTCATGCCATTAATGATTCTTGACATGACTTGTCGCTTACTCTCTCATTCCTTTTCAGTCACTTTAAATTAAAGTCATTATAAAACTTTACTAAGGTTCTTTACTCAAGCAGAAATAACCTCAAGCTACTATAACTTTTTATAACATCATGTAATTCATCTCTGACAATAGTCATCGTATAAAATACTGCAAATTACACTTATTATTTATTTCTATTGTTAAACATGTTACTAAAATAATATCTCGTCTAAGTTATACGTAACACATATCATGTCAACATTTCACATTACATTCAACTTGGAGTCTTGGTGGTATTTAAGCTGAGCCTTTTTCTTTTTTGATATGATTTATGTTTGCTGCATTGCCCATCTTGTCGAATGTCTTACATTTTCGTGTTATGAGTTTTGGATGGCCGATTACTTTTACTTCGAGATCGGGAGCTAGTGTCTAGTTGCAGGTTTGTTTGGCTGGTCATGGTGTCTTCTCTGGTTGATTGGGGGTGGGGGTACCTTATTGATTTGTTCGATCGCTTTTGATTCGAGATCGAGAGTCAGTGTTTGATTCAACTTTGCTTTGGGCTAATTTTGGTGTTTTTCTTCGGTGGATAAGGGGTAGGGAGGTGGTGGAGGCCGACTAAGTGTTGGAATAGGACATTTTTGGGTGTGGCACAGTTAAGGTGATGAGAAGATGTTGTTTGATTTAGAGGGGTGTTTTTTTGGGGTGAGCAACGATGGAAGGAGATTTATGAATTTCGTTTTCAGTGGCCGTGTTATGATGGAGTGTGATTTAGGGGGTGAAGTTGGTTTTAGTGGTTGTTGTTCTCTTGGATGTTGAAGGTGGGTCTTCGTTAGATGATGGATGTATTATGTCTTTTTTGGTGTTTTTTTTTGTGTTTCGCCTATATATGGCGCCTTTGTTCTGTAATCTCTGATACTGGTCTCTATTCGTCTTGAGTAGGGATGTTTTTAATAAATTTTGCCGTTAAAAAAAATCATTCAACTACATATAATGTTGTTTACATATTTAAATCAATCTTTAACCTCAAAATCATTAACATTTCATCTTATTCAATAAATGGTTAACAACAATGGAAAACGCAATATGTCTCACTCCAACGAGTCACCAATTCAGCCTTAGTTTTCGATACCTACTTATCCCTAGCAAGGTGTGGATAACCCTACAAATTATTTGACTTCTTCTTGCTGATCATTATGATATTTAACCCTCCTACCCTATGAGTCTTCACATAAGCCTAACCATGTCATTTGACATGAAAAAGACACCTTTAACATGAGCAATGCCATGTTTAATGCGTTCAAAGCAAAATTTCATGTCTTGCGTTAGTTTATCAATAAATTGAACCTTCCTTTCATCAAAGCTTTTTGAATTAAGTTTCTGAAATGTAGAATTCATCAGTGACAAGGCCAAACATGTCGAATTTATAATATATACAACCTTCTATGTGTATTTTTTTTTTTTTGTTAAAAAGATTTAATTTTTCTTTTCCTTTAGTAGGAAATAATGCTTGGTAAGTATAAGGGTATGCCACTGCTAGAAAACAACATATTAACAAGAACATAAAGTTTTAAAGCTTTTAGAGCAAAATTTCTGCATTTCAAATTGTGAATTGGAATTTGAAACAATATTTATTCTCACTTGAGCAGTAAGTATGATTTACTATAATTGATGTACTTCCAAAAATCACATTAGAGATTACTAGGGTTTGGTATCGTATTCTAGGGTTTAGATTGATTATTGGATTCCTTGAGAATGCTCTCAAGGGTGGTATTTATAGCCTGTTATGGGCTTGGCTTTCGGTTGCTTGGTCCTCAAGCAACATGGGTATTTGTGTATTTTAGGCAATTTCTAGAAGTTTCTAGAAGTTAAGAAAGGTGTGCCTAGGACTCAGGAGCCCTTCTGAAGAGTGTCTGAACCATTCTAGAGGGTCTAGAGCCTTTCTAGAGGGCTTTTAAGCCTTTAGGAATATTATGACGGTTCACAGCCCCCCAAGCACGACTCTTGAGACAAGGCGAAGTGTTTGCTTTGCTGAAAAAATTTTAGATTTTGTTTTATGGTTTGTACGCCTCCCTGGGTATCCATCTTCTTTATGTGGAGGGTCTTTCTAGGGAGGTGTCTTCTTCCTCTTAGAGCTCCCTAGAGGGTGTGTATCCAGATTTTTTTCATAAGTTGACCATTCGCAGCCCCCCAAGAACGAGTCTTGGGACAAGGCGAAGTGGTTAGTGCAGGCAATTCCTTTTGTTGTGAGTTATGGACGGGCTTCTTTTGAAGCTACAGGCAAGCTAGCGTCCGCTTGTGCGGGATTCTAACGGTCCAGATTTCGTGACCTTCCAGTGTTGATATCGTGTTCGGATCGTGGTACCTTTTTACACGTGTCTCCGTTCATTGAAGAGGACTGCACATTTTTCGAGGCGGCCTTTAATTTTTTCTTGTTACCATCAAGAATTACCTTGTTGGCTAATTTGGCCTGTCCATTAGCTTGTGGGTGGATGACTGATACGAACTTAGTTTGTATTCCCAAATGTTTGCAAAAGTCAATTATTGTGGAGTTGGCGAATTGAGTCCCATTGTCAGATACTATGTATTTCAGAAGGCCAAAACGACATATGATTTTATTCCAATAGAATATCTTGACCCTCTCTACTGTTATCTTGGTGAATGCTTCAACTTTAATCCATTTGGTGAAATAGTCCACGCCTACTATAAGAAATTTTAATTGTCCACGGTCTAAAGGGAAAGGTTCAACGATGTCGACTCCCCATTTGTGAAAAGTCCATGGTGAATACACTGAGGTTAATTCATGAGCGGGGGCGTGCTTTTTATGTGAAAACTTTTGGCATTTGTCACACTTTTTCATGAACTCAGAACTGTCTTGGAGAAGGGTGGGCCAATAATAACCTGCGCGAAGAAGCCTTGCTGCTAGGGCTCGCCCACCGATATGACTATGCATACGCCTTCATGCACTTCCAAAAGGACCAAATCGGTTTCATCTTCTCCCAAACATCGCAACATTGGAGTTGTTCTTCCTCTTTTGTAAAGTTTCCCTGACACGATAGTGAATTTGGAGGCTCTCTTACGAACCACCTGTTCTTCTTCCTCATTTTTTGGCGTGTAAGATCCCGTCAAGTATTTCAGTAATGGGGTCATCCAACTCTCTTTGCTTTCAGTAATGGAATTGACCTCTTCGACCTTCGTGTTGGGTGATGTGATTACTTCTTGAAATACCGTTATGTTGTTGCCTGGTCGTTTGGTGCTGGTGAGCTTGGCCAATAAGTTTGCCCTGGAGTTTTGTTTTGTTGGTACGTGAATGGCTTCGAAAAAGGTAAATTCTTTGGCTAAACTCTGTACCTTGGTTAGATACTTGACGAGTTGAGTATCCTTAGTTTGATATTCTCCCGTGATCTGACTTGTTACTAATTGGGAGTCACTTTTTGCTCTTAAATTCTCCGCTCCCATTTCTTTTGCTAGAGTCATTCCGGCGATGAGGGCTTCGTATTCGGCTTGGTTATTGCTCACCTTGAACTCGAACCTGAGAGATTGTTCTATGAGAAGATCGTTTGGTCCTTCGAGCACCACGCCCGCTCTGCTTCCTTTGAGGTTTGAGGAACCATCTACTGATAGGAGCCATACATAAGGTACTTCTTCCTGAATCGGTGAGCTAAATTCTACAACGAAATCTGCTAAGACTTGTGATTTGATACTGCCTCTTGGTATAAATTGAATGTCGTATTCTGATAGTTCTATTGACCATGTTACCATCCTTCATGCTAAGTGTGGTTTACCTAGTACCTGCTTGATGGGATAATTTGATTTCACCATGATTTTGTGGCTTTGGAAATATGGTCGAAGTTTCCTCGTTGTAGTTACGACGTCTAAAGCTAGGCGCTCTATTTTCTGATACCGTAGCTCTTCCCCCTTGAAGACTCTACTCACAAAATAAATCAGTTTCTCCCCCGCCTCCGAATCTTCCACTAATGCTGTGCTCATAGCGTTATCATAAATTTCTAAATAGAGAAAAAGGATAGCATCCTTACTAGGGCGGTGTAAGATGGGCGGGCTGGACAGAAAAGTTTTTAGTTGTTGGAGAGCGTCTTCGCACTCTGTCGTCCATTCAAATTTCTCTTTCTTTTTATTGCAGGCAAAGAAGGAGAAATCCTAATCACCAGCACAAGATTAGAAATGTGACAAAGCTGCTAATCTTCATGTCAGTTGATGTACCTCTTTGACGTTTGAAGGACTTCTCATATTAATGATGGCCTAGCATTTGTCGGGGTTATCCTCAATACCTCGCCTTGTTAGGAGGAAACCCAAAAACTTTCCTGCTTGTAATCCAAAAGAACATTTTGTTGGGTTTAAACGCATTTTGTATTTCCTTACTTGACCCAGGATCTCTTCTAGATCATCAGCGTGACTGAAACCTTCCTTCGTTTTTGCTACTAAGTCATCTATATACACTTCAAGGTTTCGTCCTATCTGGCGGGAGAAAGTTGTATCCATGCATCTTTGGAATGTGACTCCTGCGTTTCTAAGGCCGAAAGGCATAACTTCATAATGATAGTTCTTGTTGTTGGTTATGAAAGCTGTTTTTGGAGCATCTAAAGGATCCATTCTTATCTGGTTGTAGCCTAAGTAAGCGTCCATGAAGCTCAACGTATTGAACCTGAAGCATTGTCAATAAGATGGTCAATGTTGGGTAACAGGTATGGATCTTTTGGACAAGCCATGTTAAGGTCTGTATAATCCATGCACAGTCGCCACTTTACTGATGACTTTTTGACGAGAACGGTGTTTGTCAGCCAAGTTGGATCCTGAATTTCGATGATGAAGCGGGCGTCAACTAATTCCTTCACCTCTTCATCTACGACTTTTCATCTTTCTTCACCCAGCTTTTTTTTTTTTTGTACTACTGGTTTTACACTGGGATTTACAGATAGATAATGACAAGCGATGCTAGGGTCGATTTCGGGCATTTGCGAGGGCTTCCAGGCAAATAAATCTAGATTCTTTCGTAATAATTCTGTGAGGGCGACTTCTTATGTTTGGCTCAGAGATGTTCCGATTTTGGTTGTTTGATGTGCTTCCGGACCGATGGTGGTTTCCTTCAGATCTTTTGTAGGCTCTATGCGTTCATGTTGAAGATCTTCTCTGGGGTCCAAATCAATCATGTTCACAACATGAATTTCTTCATTATTCACCTTCTTTTTTCCTTTATGATAGCACTCTCTGGCAACTATTTGATCGCCTTTAATGGTTCCCACTTTCCCGTTGTCTAGTGGGTATTTCATTATTAGGAATTTGGTAGATAGGAAACCTCCTAGTAGATTGAAAGCAGGACGACCAATAATTATATTGTAGGAATTGGGTGAATTTACAACAAGGTACCGGACTCGTATCATTTTCGCTTGAGATCCGTAGCCAAAAGTTGTCCTTAAAGTGATGTACCCCCGCACGTGAACCTGCTCGTCGATGAACCCCGCCAATGTCCCTTTGAAAGGTTGTAATTGCTCAGGATCAAGCCCCATTCTTTTGAAGGTTTCGTAGTATAAGATGTCGGCTGAACTCCCCGTGTCTATTAACACTCTTTAGATATCCCACATGAAAATTTGCAGAGTAATGACCATATGGTCATCATCATGAGGGACAACGTCTTGATAGTCTTTGGGCGAGAAGGAAATGTCAGGTTCGCGCTCTGCTGCTTGCTTGTTGTCCTCTTGGCATAACATCAACTGCCCCGACGAAACCTCCTGAGATAGTGTTTAGAGTGTTCCTTTTCTCTTCACTATGTCCCTCTTTCCTGGTTTCTCGCTCTGTTTTTCGTTTGTTCTCACCCCTCTCCTCTTGAGCATATCCTCTTAATTTCCCATTTTGTATTAATTTTTCAATCTCCTGTCTGAGGTGGATGGAAGAATCAGTGTCGTGTCCTCGGGACCTATGATATTTGCACCATTTGTTCTTATCTGTTCCCATGGTTGAAAAAAGTGGTGTTGGTGCTTCTGGGATTAGTTTTGACTCATAAACTTCCTTCATGATGCGCTCTGGGCGAGTGTTTAATGGAGTGAAGTTTTCTGAGCGTGGTTTAGTAGCGTAAGACGTGTAAGGTCGCCTTTCTTGCCTCCTGTAAGGTGCCGGATCCCTGTTTTATGACGGTTGATAATTTTTCCACTATGGGTTGTTGGAGCCACACTTTTTTACGTCTCTCGCTTTCTTCCCTGCATTGCTTTCTTCTCCCTTGATATAACAATCAGCTCTAGCAATGATCTCGTGCATAGAATCAGCGGGCTTTTGGGCCAAAGATTCATCAAACTGTCCCGTCCTTAGACCATTCTGGAAAGCTCCTACGAATACCTCTAGATTATGGTTGATTACTTTGATGGTGGTGTTATTCAATCTGGCTAAATAGTCTCGCAGGGATTCGTTATGTCCTTGACGGACATTGAAGAGACTGGTGGCGGATACTTTGCGATGGCGGCTTGCAGAGAATTGTTGGATGAGCTTCCTCGTCATGTCTTGATAACCTATGATGGAGAATCATGGGAGATTCATGTACAAACGCAAAGTTGCATCAGTGAGAGTTCCTGCCAAAAGCTTGCATTTGAGAGAGTCAGCGACTCCGACAACGGCCATGCGAGTGTTGAGCGTTGCGCTATGCTCCATCAGATCGCTTTTTACGTCGAATGACGAAAGGTGAGGTGGCTTGAAGTTTTCGGGAACGGGTGCATTCCTGATTTCGGACGAGAGGGGTTGGGGCTCAGGGTCCTCCATCTCGCCATAGCGGGACTCGTCCTTTTCTTCTTCTTGTTTCTGCTGGATGGTTTCCACTGAAGCGTGTAGGGCTTCGTTCTGCTCCCTAAGTTGAGCGATTTGAGTTTTCAAAGTTTCGACTTCTTCAGGGTTTGCCATGAGGATGGCTGGATCGGTTACCTAAATCTGGGCGATATAGGGTTTTGAATTGAGAGGTTGGAATACCAAATCGTAGAAACGATCTACGATTCAGAAGGGTTTTTAGGGTTCCCAAATCACGATTTGCGATTCAGAAAACGTGGTCAAGGCTAGTTTTATCTTTTCCCAGAGACGACTCCAACTGTACTTGCAAAAAGCACAATAGAGATTACTAGGATTTAGTAACGTATTCTAGGGTTTAGATTGATTATTGGATGCCTTGAGAATGCTCTCAAGGGTGGTATTTATAGCCTGCTATGGCCCTTGGTTTCGGTTGCTTGGTCCTAATGCAACAGGGGTATTTGTGCATTTTAGGCGATTTCTAGAAGTTTCTAGAAGCTAAGAAAGCTGGCGCCCTTAGAAGGGCACACCTAGGACTCAAGAGCTCTTCTGGGGGCGTCTGGACCATTCTAAAGGGTCTAGAGCCTTTCTAGGGGGCTTTTAAGCCTTTAGGAATATTATGACGGTTCAATTGAGCATGTGCATTGGAACAACATTTTTTCTCACTTGAGAAAAGGAGATTATGATGGGAACGATAGACAATGGAAACTTTCAGAATTAAAATAATTTAAAAAGCATCATATTGCACAATAATTTTGAGAGTAGCATCATATACACATAGGAGACATATTTGCCTAAGTTTTAGGCATGTGAAATATTAAAAGTAAAAGCAATTCCCAATGCTTGTTATCTCACATAGGTGAATTTGTTATCCTTAACATAATCTATCCATCTATTTGTAATGAAAGTGGTAAGAAGTAAAATTTGCAATAGTATGGTAAGGAAATGAAATATTGTTATGATAATTAGCACACACAAGTTGACTAGTCTGGACTGTAGTGAAATCATTTGTAATATGGAAACACAGAGATGTTGTTAAGAATTTTACATTCCTAAGCATTCATACCTTATTAGACTTCATCATTTGTAAGTATTGCATTTGGACTGAGTTTTAATTTCAACACTGTTCTTTCTAGCTTAGTTTAAGTCCAAATCTAATAGAGCATCAGAACTCAATGACATATTATATGCTCCTAATAGCAGACTTTCCAGCTTTCATTCATGTAATGATACCCCCTCAGTGTCAATAATCTTATATTAACTACTACAACAGTTAAACCTAATTCCCTAAATTTCTATTTGGTAGTATGTTACCTTAAATGTTCAACTAAACTTAGTGTTTTAAGGCTTTGTTTGCAAGTTTGAAGGGGAAGGGAGGGGAGGGTTTTGAAAAAAAGGAAGGAGCAAGTGAAAGAAATTAAGGACATTGTAGGGTTAATTTTTGTTCATCATACAAAACCCTCCTCATTTGGAGGACAAAAAAGTTGTGTTGGAGTAGAGTTTTGAGGGGATTTTGGAGGGTTTAATCTATGTGGTTATAATATTCTTAATAAAGTTAATAGTCATTTTAGTCCCTAAATGTGTAACGAATAGTCAAAGTAGTCCATCAATCTATCAAAATTGCAAAATAGTCTCTGATTGTACACTTTATTAGTCAAAATAGTCACTTACAATAAAATAATCCCTCAATACCCACAATAACTCTTTTCATATAGAGATTGAATTGAAAGTAAGTAAATACTTATAGAGACTGATATGATAATAAGTAAGTATCTTGCAGAACTGTTATGACAATATTGATGAAACCTTTACCTTTTTGTCGGGGCCTTTTCTTAGTAAAAGACAGTTTTTTAAAATCTTGGTTGCAATTCATCGATACTTTTTAGATATAAGATCATTTATTACATGGAACCAACATACCTTAGGGCATATTGAAATTTTGGTCATAATTAAACTAAAAAGACATACAAAGCATAGACATGGACATCGAAGACAACGCAACTATGAGCACGTCGACACCGATAATAATTTTAGAAAATAACATAATTTTTTTTTGGGTACAAAGAAAATAACACAATTTAATTTTATCATATGTGTCGGTATCATGTCATTAACATACACAATTAGCAAAATTGAATATACAATATATAAAGTGAAATAAATTCTAAACCCACATTCATACCTAGGCTGCAGTTTAAGTTCAGATGTTGTTTAAATCATTAGAATCATTGTTGTCAAAATTGAATAAATGACTCAAGTTTAAACTCAACACAATACTAATATATAAATGACTCAAAACATTATTTTTGTTTTGGTAAAATCAATTGATTTTGATTACTAATTTACGATTATCGTTTTTACTATCCTATATCGATTCTACAAAAGTAGTTGAGTAAAATTCCTGATTAGGATTTTCGATTTTGCTTTTCACTTTTGACCTGAAGCAAATTCCTGATTTTGACAACCTTGATTAGAACCTTAAGAACATCAGGTGACAAAGTGACAACTCCTAACTAATTAATATATACCATATTGACAAAACCATGAAATGACATTATACTAAAGTTTTACAAGAAGATCATGGAAAAATCAGAATGCCAAGAAAAAAATTGTTGCCTAGCCTAACAAAACCAACATCAATCAGCTAAAATAATGGAAAAATCAGTTTTAAGAGTCAAGTCAAATAATGGAAAGTGAAACCAACCATCACTAAGAATAGTTTTTATTTTCCGAATCAATTTGCATCCAATGAACAAGTTTGAACATAGCCTCATACCTGCCGAGTTCCTTTTAATTTACTTGAGGATAGAACAGAACAAAGGCTAAAGAAACTATCTGCTAGGTAATAGCAAAATTAACAAAATAAACTCAAAACATAGACGGTGCATAACAATTTCAAATAATTATTATTTAAAGATAAAAAAACAAATGATTGTATAACATATTCAAATTCCATATGTGAATTTCGTAGTTTTAGAATAGAGTCATTCTCTATAGGTCTTATTGTCACACTGAAGATGTCTGCACACCACAAATTTTTTGGTAATTATGATTCAACCAAATATTATGATCTAAATTCCAAAATATTAAAATGGGAGAGTAGGCAGTAGCTTGTAATTCTCTTACCTAACTTTCCGATGACCTTGATCAATGGATTATGTAAAATGGGACAAACAGGAGAGCAGCTCGTGTGTGTGGTACAACTTCGTGAAAGTGGTGTGCTTCCTTAAACTCATCGTTAAGGCATAGACCTTTCTTAACTGTATTCAACGCTATGAAATCTAGCTTGTAATCCATCTTACCGAACACAAGATGCTCATAATGACAACATTTGGCTTAATTCTGGTGAGTTCTTGTCGAAAAAGCTGAATATCATCAATGCGGTAAAGCAAATTGGTCAAAAGAAGCAAAAATCTTGCTAAATTGAACGATGATGTGAAAGTATGGATCATCAATTGATCTGGGGCTGTGTGTTGTTGGAATATTGGCATGAAGTTGGAAGAAAATTGAAAGGTTAGAAGATCAAACAAAAGTAATAAAACTTTGAGTTGTGTGGTGTGAATTAAAAAAAATATAGAATGTGAGGGTCTCGCATAAAATAAAATACACATTATTAGTGTTTAAATTGTGGTATTTAAGTTTTAAATACCTTATCTATACTTCATATACAAAAAATACATGAACTGTGACACAAAATAAAGGTTATGAGATATTCTTTTTTCTCTCTCCTAAGGTTTCCAATCCTCTGTAAGAAGTTTACTTTCATCTCTGATTTCTTTCTTCCCTAATCGTTTTCTCTAATATGCTCAAGTTATTAATGGAATTGAGAAAGAGTGTTAGAAAGTGTTTTGAAAAGTGAATCATACCTTGAGGGTGAAGCAATGTCTACCGTGTATAGGCACACATTGGGAATAACCGCCTCTGGGTTTTGCGGCGTGTATGTTAGAGGACACGTGTAGGGTGATCCTCGCGTGGGGGCACTCTTGTGCGACGCGGTGCATTTAAGATGGCGTGTTCCTTCAGGCGCGGAGCCTTAAGGCAATTTAAGTTAGGCCACGTGTCAACGTATGATTGGTCTTTTGACCGGTTCAGAACAATACTTATTTCATATGTTTACATAATTTTATATGAAAAAAATGATATAATAGATTCAACTTTTTTTGAGGAAGTATATTGACATGGCGACCGTGAATCATTAGAACGTAAAAAATAGAAAGTTTTTTTTTATGAAAAAAATAAATTTATCATGGTCCTTCAATTATTTTAAACAAATGTCTCTTTTTTATCGTGAAAGATTGAAAAGTTAACTGAAAAATAATAAATAGAAAGTTTTTTATAGTGAAATTTTTATTTTACCCTATAAAAAATATATAAATAGAAAGTTTTTTATACCAATAATGCTATATCCTATGAATTCCACACCAACGAATGCCACGAAACAGTGCAAATGTAGTTAAGACAAGTATTATTTTTATATAAGAAAAAATAAAAAATGGGGGCTTGGTGGAATAAATGGTGGTGTCTCAGTCTTATTCTTATTTTTCTTAGAATTTGTTTTCGTGGAAACACCATTTCCCTTTTTATATTACCTTTTCACTATGTGTATTTAAGAGACAATCACAATACATTAATCTATTGAAGAGACATCGTCTAAGTGTGTTATAGGGGCAAATACAATGTTCTAATCTACCAAAGTGCTATAAATATTTTATTTCGTTTCGCATTGCATGAGTATTATACACTATAAATTCATCATATTATATTTGTTATATGAAACGAGAAAAAATAATATGGCTAAAACTCTTAAGTTTATTTATGGTTTAGTTTTATTTCTTTACCTATTTCTTATTGGAAAAGAGATTGATGGTAAAACATTTTTAATGGCAGATTATATTCAATGTGATATCGATGATGATTGTCCTAAAATGGTTCACCACATCTTTTATAAGTGTATTGACAACACATGTAAACAATTTAGAAGGCCATAGCATATTGTCTAAGTGTCAAACCTAAGAAAGTACATAAATCTCGTTCAGGGAAGATTTAGTTCTTGCACAAAGATGTTTGGCATCTAATTATTGTATTTTTATTTATTTTTCGTTTCAATAATAGTTTTGTACTATAAGATGTTGGTAATGAATTGAGCCCTAAAAAATATTATGGTTATATTGACTTCTTCTCTGTTTTGGATGTATCACACTAGCCTCTAATTTAGGCATTGCACTAATGAATTTTAACTAGAGTATCCATAATATTTTAGTTGAACAATTCATTGTCAGACTTAACTTACATCGCAGTCAAACTCCATATTACTTGATCCCTTTTTGTCCGGGAGCCAAAGGGTTAACAAAGAAAAAAGTAATACAACCAAATAACTTATAGGGGCATAAACCAAGTTGAATGAAGTCTATATATATAAGGAAACAAAAATTCAATATTGTGCATTTGTGTTAGACATTAGCATCGGATTCTGCCTGCCGCAAAATTCAAATTTAAAAAAAAATTCCCTTATTACATTAGGAGTTGCTTCTGTCCTCCAGAAAATTCCAAAACTTTCTAAACCTCACATTAGCAGTTGCTTATGTTTACCACAAATTTCAAATTTCTTTCTGTCAACCTTGCATTAGCGATGAATTTTGTTTGTTGCAAAATTCAATTTTTCCCACCTTACATTAGTGTGTAGCTTGAGGCCACCGCAAATGTTTGTATTGAAAAACACCCACCACAGTGGTCAAATGCTGACGGAGTTTTTTATTTTAGTTTTGAACAAGTCAGCCACATGCATTTACGTGGGCAAAGCTCGACGCAAATGCACCCAAACCCGCTAATTTGCGTGCGCCTTGCCCCTACAACAAATGTAGCCACTTTCTTGTATGTTTTTGCATAATCTAAGTTAGACCAATGGCATGTATATGTCAAACTTCAAGATGTCCTCATCGTCGATATGTTTCCTAGGTCAGTCCTTATTGGTAACCTTGAGCTTATCATCACTAGACTTTTCACCCGTGCGGTATAAAATATGTCATAATCATAAGCAAGATGTAATATTACACAACAAACAAAACGCAGCGTGACTTAAGTCATGCAGGAATATAAGGTGTGTTAGTTAACTGCCGATACGTATTGATACAAATCTAGCATAAACTCTCTCATCCATTATTACTCTCATCCTACCACAATTTCCACAATTTTTCCCAATCTCTCTAAAAATCTCAACCAAATTTATTCAACAAAATCACAAGTAATCATATTGCTATTAACTTACATTTTAGTTGTTATAAATATTTTTTATTTTTAGTTTTTGAGTAGATTTTGAGTAGATTTATTTTATTTTAGTTTTTGAGTAGATTTACATGTTATAGTTCATTTTTAGAGTAGATGTAAGTTGATTACTTTAGTTAAAATGTTTGCATGATCTTTATGTTATAGTTTATAATTTTAGGGTTATTTTTAATTTAGGTGTTTTACATTAATTTTTTTATTTTAGTTTTTAAGTAGATTTACATGTAAGAGTATATGATTTATTTTAACAGTAGATATAAGTTGAATAATTTTATTATATTTTTTGTATATTTTATGTTTTTTTTAGAGTAAGATATTTTAGGGTTATTTTTATGATTTTTAGGGTTTATGTATAATTTGCACTCCAGGTGTTTGATGAAATGTTTGAATGAGTTTTTCCTTGATTGTTTTTAATTTCTTATTGTGTAGATTTGAAGCAATGGCCGATATTTTCGACGTTCATACACAATTCAACAGTGGAGAACCTCAGAGGTTGAAGGTTCGGCACCTTGGTGTCACGTTAAGAGGTCTCAAGGATCAACTGAATGAATTCAACCAAGTAGTCAATCCCGGAGACACAAGGAGGGTGGAATACGTTTGGTATAAACGTCCAATGCTGGACGAGGGGAAAATATCATTTAGTTGAGTGGAATTAACGAATGACAAGGGCGTGAAGTGCATGTTTTAGGAGCACAATATGTTCCAGTGGATTGATATTCGTGTTAGTTGTTGAGATCAACTGAAGATATTATCAAAAGTTTGATTTCGCCAGAAGATCGAGATTAGGTAGGGAATGCACCTTCCATACTTACTAAAGGGTTCCATTGAGAGATTCAAAGTACGTTTGGTTGCTAAAGGGTATAATCAAATTGAGGGTTTGGACTACTTTGATACTTACTCTCCTGTTGCCAAGCTTACTACAATCAGACTAGTGATTGCTTTGGCATGTATTCATCATTGGTTTATACACCAACTTGATGTAACTAATGCATTCCTTCATGGTGAACTACAAGAAGATGTGTACATGCAGTTACCCCTAGGAATTAAAGCTTCTAAACCCAATCAAGTTTGTAAACTAGTTAAATCTCTCTATGGTTTAAAGCAGGCCAATAGAAAATGGTATGAAAGGCTCACTACTTTATTACTGGCTCAAGGTTATAAGCATGCAAATTCAGACCACTCTCTCTTCACCAAGTCCTCATCTGACACTTTCACTATCATTTTGGTGTATGTAGATGACATTATACTTGTTGGTAACTCAATGTCTGAATTTACCACTAACAAGTCCATTTTGCATGCTTATTTCAAAATAAAAGATCTAGGACAACTTAAATACTTTTTTGGTCTAGAGGTTGCTCATTCTCAACAGGGTATCTCTCTTTGCCATAGAAAATATTGTTTAGATCTTTTGACTGATTCAGGTCTTACATATTCCAAACCTGTCTCCACACCTTCTGATCCCTCTGTGAAGCTACATCATGATTCTAGCCCTCCTTATGAAGACACTTCTTCATATAGAAGATTGATTGGTAGACTTTTGTATCTTAATACCACAAGACCTGATATCACTTTCATTACTCAACAACTTAGTCAGTTCCTCACAAAGCCTACCCAAGTTCATTGTACTGCTGCTATAAGGGTGTTAAGGTATCTTAAGAATTCTCTAGGAAAAGGCTTATTTTTCCCTAGGGATTCAGCTCTCCAACTTTTAGGGTTCTCTGATGCTGACTGGGCAGGGTGTTTGGATACCAGATGATCCATCTCTGGTCAATGCTTTTTCTTAGGAAAATCATTGATTTCATGGTGCACTAAGAAACAACTTACTGTCTCTAGATCTTCTTCAGAGGCAGAATATAGGGCACTTGCTGCTGCAACATGTGAACTTCAGTGGCTACTTTATCTTCTTCAGGATTTATAGATTACCACCACTAAATTACCAATGTTACATTGTGACAATCAAAGTGCCTTACACATTGCTGCTAATCCTGTCTTTCATGAACGCACCAAACACCCTGAAATTGATTGCCATTTGGTCTGAGACAAACTTCAGGCAGGCATGATGAAGCTTCTTCTAGTCATTTCTCAGGCACAAATTGCTGATTTCTTCACTAAAGCTTTGCTTCCTCAGCCATTTCACATTTTACTATCCAAGTTGGGCATGGTTTATATATACCATCCTCCAACTTGTGGGGGGGATATTACATCATGAAGATAAACGAGAGAATATGTGATAACTTGCGCAACACGTTATCAACATAGCTAACTATCTTAGTTTCCCTTTTTAGTTAGTTATCCTAGTTTCTATATTCTATGTGACTACTATTGTATTACTGTTCTCCTGCAGCATACATATATAAGTTGTAATCACTCTCATTTGATCAATAACAAGAATACTATTTTTCTTTTCTTCTTTCATCTCTTCTCTCATAATAAAAGTCAAAATGAGCAAGTAATTGATCAATAAATACCCAAACAAACATCAATTTCATAAACTAAAACCATTACATATAAAGAGGAATTAAAAAAACTTGAACATATAAATATCACATTGTCCTAATTTAAGAGATCTTGAACACCTATTGTTATAGTAATTATACAGTTTGACATTGAAGAATTTTAATTTGTGGAAGTAGAGATGGAAAGGAAAGTGTACGGGTTTGTGTGTATGCATTTATGTATATGTCCACTGTTGGGAATCAATGGTAAGAGCAGCATGGTGATTGATGATAAATTGGCATCATCACTATTTTAGAGTCAAGGTGGAGATTGTTGTGAAAGTGACTCAAAATTGGAGTTTTGAATCTATCAAAATCGGGGCACAAATGGTGTTGTCCGGGCCCCGAATTTGGTTGTGGTTTTTCATCATGTTGTTATGTAAAAATTCGGTGGCCAAATGGAGGAATTCACACCCTGAATTTGCCAGGAAAAAATATAACAGAAACGTATTTTTGGGCTGAGATTTGTTCCAGTTTTTTTAGGAATTTTTAAAAATATAGACCTTGTATCCAAGTAAACCTTGAGATAGAGGTGGCTGAAAACAAGGGTTTAGAAACAAATAACAAACTAGGGTTTTAGAGAGATTTCTCTAAGCGGGAGACACTATGGTTGTGATTGATTCACCTTAAGAAACACTATTAGGATTAATTCTCTTGGTCACGGGAAAAGATTGGGACTTTTGGTAGAATTAAGTTTGAAGATTTATTCTTGTAACCCTTTGGTATCTCTTTTGTAAAGTTACTCATCATTATATTAGACCGAACTGGGAAAACAAATTTCTTGTGTTCTCTCTTTCTTTCTCTCGTTGTTTTCTACTTTTGCTTGTGTTTAATTGTTATCCACTTTGATATTGGTTACTTGATTACTTTGCTCCACACATCAAGTATTTTATTGGTGTGATTTTTCAACGAATTCACAACAATTGGCGCCCACCGTGGGGCAATGATCAAACGATAATCAAGTACCATAGGTTCGAAGTGGGATATTGAGAAATTTACCAGAGATAATTATTTTCGGTTATGGAAGGTAAAGATGAAAGCGGTGTTAATACAAAAAAAGTGTGAGAAAGCTTTGAAGGGTGAAGATGCGTTACCGGTCACCATGTCACAGGCGGAGAAGACCGAGATGGTGGACAAGGCCAGGAGTGCCATTGTTTTGTGCCTCGGGGATAAAGTTTTGAGAGATGTAGTGAAGGAACCAACCACGACATCGATGTGGTCAAAGTTGGAGTCTTTGTATAAGACAAAGTCTTTGGCTCATCGACAATTCCTAAAGAAACAACTTTACTCATTCAAGATGGTGGAGTCAAAGGCCATCATGGAGCAACTTACAGAGTTCAACAAAATCCTTGATGACTTGGAGAATATTGAGGTACATCTTAAGGATGAAGATAAAGTTATACTCTTGTTGTGAGCTCTACCGAGATCTTTTGAATCTTTCAAAGATACCATGCTCTATGGCAAAGAAGGCACTGTTACCTTGGAAGAAGTTTAAGCAGCTTTGAGAACCAAAGTGTTGACCAAGTCCAAGGACTTGAGAACTAATGAAAACAGTGAAGGCCTAAGTGTTTCAAGAGGGAATGGCATAGGTAGAGGTAACCGGAGAAAGAGTGGTAACAAGTCAAAGTTTAAGTTCTTTAACTAAAACAAGATGGGTCACGTCATGAAGGATTGTCTAGAGATTAATGGTAACTCCGCACAAATTGTCTATGAGGGTTATGAGGATGCAAGTGCTTTGGTGGTGTGTTGTTGGGAGGATTTAGAAGGTGATGTTTATCACCTTGGGATTGATGCCTTGTAGAGCGGTGGTTGTTTGGAGAGACGTTAAACACTCAACATCATCTTGGAGAGGCGGTGGTAAGAATACTCATGGTCAGCCTGGAGAGGCGGTGGTAAGAATAATTGTGATCTACCTTTGAGGTGGAGTTTCAAGGTAGAAGACATAGTGGGATGTACGCATTTGGAAGTTGAGGTAGAGAAAGCTCAGCTTGAGGTGGAGTTGAACACACCGAAAATGGTACGACTATGGAGGACCTTGGGTGCTATGCTCTAGTTGTGAGCAAGGGAATTCTTCATGAAGACGGAAGGCATTCCAGAGGTTGAAGAATTTATAAGATGGCTTTTGGGATTACCCTAAAAGACCAAGGGTGATTGGATGCAAGTGAATCTTTAGGAGGACGAATTTGATCACTCCGGGGGCTGAAGAGGTATGGTGTAAACTTGTTGAACTACCTAAAATTCGTAGCGTAGTTGGATGCAAGGATCTTCGAGAAGGCGGGTGGCATTCCGATGGATGAAGAGGTTAAGGTGTAGATTTGTGGAACTACCTAAAATTCCTAGTGTAGTTGGATGCAAGAATCTTCAAGAAGGCGGAAGGCATTCCGATGGTTGAAGAGGTTGGGTGGAAACTTGTGGATCTACATGGTGTAGTGGGAAGCAAGGGTAAGAGCAGCATGGTGGTTGATGTTAATTTGACATCATCACTAATTTAGAGTCAAGGTTGAGATTGTTGTGAAAGTGTCTCAAAATTGGAATTTTGAATTTGTCAAAATCGGTGCCCGAATGGTGTTGTCTAGGGCCCAAGTTTGGCTGTGTTTTTTCAGCCTGTTGTTACGTGAAAATTCGGTGGCCGAATGGTGGAATTCGGGGTCCGAATTTGCCAGTAGAAAATAAAGAGGAAACGTATTTTTCGGCTAAGATTTGTTCCAGTTTTTTTAGGATACTTTTACTATAAATATATAACTTGTACCAGAGTAAACCTTGAGATAGAGGGGGATGAAAACAAGGGTTTAGAAACAAATAACAAACTAGGGTTTTAGAGAGATTTCTCTAAGCGGGAGACACTAGGGTTGTGATTGATTCACCTTGGGAAACACTATTCGGATTGAGTCTCTTGGTCACGTGAAGAGATTGGGATTTCGGGTAGAATTAGGTTTGAAGACTTATTCTTGTAACCCTTTGATATCTCTTTTGTAAAGTTACTCATCATTATAGAGGAACGGAGGGCTGCTCTCTCCCCCAGACTAGGTCATTATTGGAACAAACTGGGAAACAAATTTCGTGTGTTCTCACTTTTTTTCTCTCGTTGTTTTCTACTTTTGCTTGTGTTTAATTGTTATCCACTTTGATATTGGTTGCTTGATTACTTTGCTCCACACAAAAAGTATTTTATTGGTGTGATTTTTCAACGAATTCACAACAATAAATCATCTCATATTATTCTCCCACAAACAACACACATGGAAAGTTTGTTGAGAGGCCACTCCCTATTGATGCTTATATATACTGACTATCTATTAGGCCAAAAACACTCAACACACTTTCATTCTAAAGACATCAAAAAGAGAGAGAATGATGAACCACTACTAAAAAAAATAAAATTAGTGAGGGATATTTAGTGAGGGAAAACGTGAAATCCCTCTCTAATTCCGTCACTAAATTTTGCGACTAAAGAATTTGTGAGGAATTTCATTTT
>Ga0228710_1003906_pt1 | contig 23632 bp, 19 predicted proteins | sample MedpolnodulmetaG_FD_177995 | JGI IMG/M metagenome (GOLD analysis project Ga0228710, IMG submission 177995) | Root nodule microbial communities from Medicago polymorpha collected in Santa Monica, California, United States - pink nodules | ecosystem: Host-associated > Plants > Roots > Nodule...
AATTTTCCGCTGCGATATAAATGAATTTTTGACAGGGTTGTTTTGATAAATAGTAACTTTACTCTATTTATGTTTTAAAAGTAGTGTGACATTCCGTTTTACATTGAATACTCTGATTATTTGTGTTTTTTACACTGTTGTGAAAACGGGGTGTTACATGTATGGTTGAAGAAATTCTTGCAGGAGCTTGGTTTTGTTGAAGACAAATATGTGTTATTTGTTGATAGTCAAAGTGTTCTTCATCTTGGTAAGGATCCAACTTTTCATAATATGTCCATGCATTTTGATGTGAGGTATCATTAGATACGTGATGTTTTGGATGCTAAGTTGTTGGAGTTAGCTGAAGTTCATATTGATGACAATGGCTATGATATGAGGATTAAAGCATTACCAAGAGGGAAGTTTGAAACTTGTTGTGATATCGTCGGTTTGGCGATTTCCTCCACATAGTTGTGAGGAGGAGATTTGTTGGGTATTGGGCTCCCTTCCTATGTGGAGAAAAGCTCAAATATGTTAGCCCATTATGTCTCACTTATATAAGTGGGGAGATGTCATATTAGGGTTGAGAGAAGAGAGTCTTTTTGTGAGAAAAGTAGCCACCAAAAAGAGAGAAAAGAAGAGAGAAAGCAATTCCTGTTTTTCTGAAGTCTATCTCAGTAAAATAGTGATTTCTCACTCGTTAACCGTTGGATCGGGCTGAGTTTTGCACAGCAGGTTTGTAACACCTGAGTCTACCTTTTCACGGTTCGGATCATCGAAACAAGGTCTGAGTTAAGAGAAATTTGCCGCACACTGAAGCAGTATTTTAGGGTATTTTCATCTTTTTGTTCTCATTTTGTAAGCCTTGTTGCTTTGTTGTTTTGGCTAGTTGTTTGCACCATTTGTGCATCACTTTTGAGACTCTCTTGTACCCATATTTGATTATAGTGGAGCTATTTCATTGGTCTGGACGACTCTGAAGGTGAGAAAAAACACAAGAAGGGGGGGTTGAATTGTATTAGCTTTTTCTTCTTTTTCTCCTAAGCTGAAAACACTGAACAGAAGTAGATGGAGTTCCACTTCTGAAGTGATGTTCATGATCTAAATACAGCGGATAAAAACAGAGACAGAGAGAGAGAGAGAGAGAGAGACAGAGAGAGAGAACAAAGACACAAAGCAATTATACAAATTCCTTCCACAAACCGGAAGTAGTCATGTCCCCCTTGCACTTCCAAGGAGAGTTCACTAAAAAATGTAATATCTGATTACAAATGCTCACTGCTAAATCTAGCAAGAGACTTCAAACTACTCAAGCACAACTGCAAGAGATTTCCTATGCTCCTGAACACAATCAAGAGACTTTCTATGCTCAAGCACTCAAGCAAGAGACTTCTATTCAGACAGAATTACACAGAAAATTGTTTGAGGTTGAACATTTGATATACAATCAGTGGAGTTCACAATACAAATCAGATAAAGACTCTATAATTTCTAAGATATGAAAGTTGTTAAGAAATTCTAAGTGAACTTTTGATACAGAACAATTTTGACAGAGCTTTGGCACTTGTAAATTGTTGTTGAGTCTTTGCCATTCTCTAAGTCTTCACTCCTTTATATAGAGGTGTGAAAGATATGTTGTGAAATTGTCAGCACATCAAAATAGAGTCGTTTGAAGCTTTGATCAATCACCAATGATCTTTTGCCTGATATGGTTATTGTCCTATGAAGGATCAATTTCAAATTCATTCCAAGTATGAAGGAACATCGTTGCAGGCATAGCTGTTATTCTTGTGTTGTAGTAGAGACAAAAACAGAGTAGTGGAGCTAGTGGTTGTACACTTCGTACAATTGTACTTTGTCAACGCTCTTTAAAGAACAAGCATCCAATGCCTTTAAATCCTTTCAAAATAGTCGTTGCTTCACTCTTCTGGTCTTCTGCAATGCTAGGCATGATTAGATTCATTGAACAGCCTTTGAAGCTTTAAGTCTCTCATCTTCTGTTGAACTTCAGCTTCTAGTGATATTGCTTCTGACGAGGTGCTTCTGATGAACTTGCTTCTGATGATGACGTCATCACTTCAGGAGCACTTGACTTGAGGAGCACTTCCTTTCAGATGCTTCAAGCTTCATTCTTGTTGATTCCTTCGCTCTCTCTTCTTCCTTCAGAACCTTATAGGATATCAAAATTTTGTCTATGGTCCTGTACACTTGAACAAAATATTAGCGTATCCAATTGACAATTTTTAATAGCTTGTTATCATCAAAACTCTAAAGGGTAATGTATGTTAAACACATTTTGTTCCAACAGACTCGTGGTTTTTACCCTTGTATTGAGGGGTTTTCCACGTTAAAATATTGGTGTTCACTCTTGTCTTTTATTTGCTTTCACTGCTGCCATTTATTTGTTGTTACTCCTCATAGATTCTTGCAAGTTTGGGGAATTTTATTTTCACTGCATATTGGTGTGTTACAATATTTATGTGTTAATTTCACATCAGAGAGTCTATCTCATTTAACATTTTGCTGGAATTCGTAAACCCTAGTTTGAGTGGCAGAACAATCACAATTCACAAACTGAGTTCCGGCGAATTGGGCTGCATTTACGCCACCTTGATCCTCCACGACGATGGAATTCCAATCACCGCGGAGAAGATCGGCACTTTGTTGAAGGCTGCTAACGTCACTGTTGAATCCTATTGGCCAAGCCTATTCGCTAAGCTTGCTCAGAGCAAGAACGTTGATGATCTCGTTTTGAATTCTGGCGCTGTTGGTGGTGCCGCTGTTGCCGTATCTGCACCTTCTGCTGGTGGTGGAGCCACAGCAGCAGCCGAACCTGCCGCCGTTGAAAAGAAGGAGGAAGCCAAGGAAGAAAGTGACGATGACATGGGCTTTAGTTTGTTTGACTAAGTTTCTATTTTTAGTTTGTTGTAGCCATATTAGGACTCCTTTCAAGGAGTGGCTGAATCCAAAACTTGTTTTGTTTTATAAATTGTTTATCTAAGTGAGTTTTAGCAATCTACAATCTCATTTTATTGTTAAGTTTTGGTGGAGTTTTTGATACATTTTTGACGTTGTTAAATTATGGTGGTGTTTTTAATATATTTGTGACAATTGAATCAAAAAATTTCATTTAACATTTTTTAGAAGTTATATTAGACGCAACCTTAATTTTAATAAAAAATACTTAATAGAGAGAAAATTATACAAATGGTCATATAACAAAGACAAAAAAAAATTACTTAAGAAGATATTATATTTAAAGATAGGTGTAATAATTAATTATGTGGGAAAGGAACATACAGATCTTTCTAGCCTGGAAAATCTATATCATATTGTATGTCAACAAGTGGCTAGGTTTACTCATACATACGATTACTTATCAACCTACCATAAGTATTACTTAGCCAAACTGTTTATATGATTACGTGTTATATTTTTTATGTTATGATTATATGTCATTATAATTGCATCATTTTCAAATTTGTTGAATAACGAATTGTTATTAGATTTTGTCTCTAGATTCTTTTAACCTAAAATCTATTTTTTTTAAAAGCTGAAACAAACGCATCTTAATCATGTGATGGGAATGATTGATTGTTGTACGTTACCCACCAAACATACCTAAAATCCACACAATGAGTCAACATAGTTCCAATTAGAGCTTTTGCATTATTTAACCTTATTTTTTGGCCTCTTCTCTTTGTTCCTGAGGTAGGACAATTGCCTAACATAAACAAAAAGTCTTGATATGTGAATGCTAAGTAAATGCTGACTTTTCCTTCCTTGATGAGGTGTGGCTTGGGTTTGTGAACTAATTGGTTTAAAGTCTATTCATATATTTTTATTTAAAAAAAGGCAAAATTACTTATATTAAAATTGCCACATTTGATCACACGATGTGTAGAGTCTATTTATCTGTCCATGGCCCTATAGTTTAATGATGACTACAATCGAACTCAACTGTTATATACTTTACCAACATTATGTTTCTTTGAAGGTTTTTTTTTTAAATTACCTTTGAAAATTGGTGTTCAATAAAAGACATTCAGAAAAATCAAGTTTTTTACCTTCATGGCCTCATCGGGTATAATTTTATAATGAGTGCTATGGACACTCTCTTTCGAACACTCTCTCTAACAATCACTCTTTTATTGGGTGAAATTCATGTGGATACCACACATTGGAAATGGATCCCACATAAAGTGGTGAGACCCACATGAGTTTCACCCAATAGAAGAGTGAGTGTTAGAGAGAGTGTTAGAAAGAGAGTGTTCCTAGCATTTCTCTTTTATAATATATTGAGTTCCTTTTTAGTTTTTTTATTTGAGGGGAGTGAAAATACGTGTAATATGGATTAGATTTATTGAGATATGGTTTGTCACTTAGTTTACGATTTTTTTTTTTGTTAAGTAGTTTGGTGTACATTACTAAAAAGTTTGATCCGAAAAATAATCTGTAGGAATACCTGTGGATTTCGCTGAGAATTTGGAAGCCATAGAAACATCCGCAGATAACTTTTTTTTTGTTAAGTAACGTTAGTTATACGAAGTTTCCTGCGAATTTGGAAGCCATAGAAACATTCGCAGATAACTTTTATTTTACTGAGGATTTTATTGACAGATGTTATTTCAATGTTTCCTTAGGAAATTCCGCAGGTATTCCTGCGGATTTTATTGCGGTTTCCAATGTGGCGTTTCCTGCGGATTTTTCTGCTGTTTGTTTCTTATTTTTTTCTTCTTTCATTAAATTTTGAATTTCTCAATTTTAGATATTGAATATGGATCCTCCAAATAAACACATATCGAAATAAAATGTCAAAACTTTACTGTCGACTGGAATTAATAATTTTTTTTGGTTCATATTTAGTGTTCAAATATTTTTATTCTTTTAAAAAAAATGTTAAAATATTTTGACAAATAACATAACATTAGACCGCAAATATTAAAAAAAACACTTAAAAATCGTAGGAATAGAACACCTTCATATTTATTCATATTTACACTGGATGTGCAAAGTCAATTTAATTATTTTCTCTTTTTCATTTAAAAATGATCAATTAGATTTCTGATAATAAAAAAAACAAAAGATAGTTGATAGTTGGCCAAATACCACGTTTAGTCCTTTTAGTTTGATTGAATTTCCAAGTTAGTCTTTGTTTCAAATAGATCATTTTACTTTGACAGAATTCGCAAGTTAGTCCTTTAAGTTTCAAATAGGTTCTTTTAGTTCATAAACTATTTCACCGTTACCCCTGGTGTCAGTTAATAATTAATTGATGCTGATGTAGCTGTTAAGTTGTTGACTTCGATCAAAATGCTACCTTTTGAAAGCTCCAGGATATCAACACGTTACATTTAATGATCACAAATGATCATTCTAGCACTATAAATATCGTTTAATAGTTCTAGAAAGACATTTGTTGTTGTAAATAGTTGTCTTTCTAGCGCTATAAATGATCATTTGTGACCATTAATCGTAGCATTTGTAAATAGTTTTGATAGTTTATAGTTTATAGCCGATGATTGATAGTTTATCTTTTTTTGAAGGAGATAACTTATAACTGATGGTTGATAAATTATAGTTGATGGACGATGACTTATAACTGATAAGATAATTGAAGTGTTTGCAAACTTTATAGGACCGTGTATTCTGAAAATGCGACTTAGGAAGGATGAATTTTCACACAAAACAATCGGGAGAAAAGTTGGAAAGAGGACACAATGCACTTCTGGAAGAAGTTCAAGGGTAAATGCAGATTATCCGAAAATGAAAAGATTCAGAATGTAAAAATTGAAAACTAAGAACTTCCCTCCTTGTATAGACCACGGAGGCCTACAGATCGACGACCCAAGAGAGGGGAAACCAAAGGTTTTCGATTCGACGACCAAGATGCAACCTCAAATCACGAAGAACACTCAAGTTGCATGCACGTATAGCACAAAGCCCAAAACGCACGCAATCCACGAGGAAGACACGTGGAAAGTAAACTGAACAGCCATCACGTCATTAACATTTCAGTTCAAGGCATTAAGGGTATGTTTGGTTTGGAGAAGAAAGTTAAAGGAAAGAAAGTGAAAGGATAGATAGTAGAAAGAAAGAAAGGTAGAAGAAAGTGAGATGATTGTTTTGGTTGTTTGGTATAAAAGAAAGTGAATAGATTGTTAGAGGAAAGAAAGATATGTATATTTGCAAAATGACAATTATAACCTTTAAAGGTTTTATCTAAATGTGTTTATTTTAAATTAATTATGTTATCTACACATTTAAATATATTTTACTAATAAATATTAATTTACATATAATATTTGTTAATTTTTTATTAATGTTTTTTTTTTCTTGAAACATCACGCCAAGAAAAAAAAATTGCCCAGCATGTTTCAAAATCCTAACTTGCTTACCAATGCTTGTTGAGCATATTAATATTAATAATTATAGTAGGGTATTTATGACTTTTTACAAAAAGCTGATGCTTCTTTGTGCTTTCCGTCCAAAGCAGCAAGGAAAGGTTTTGGGTGTAGGTCCCACCTCAAACTTTCTTTCCTCTTCTTTGCCAAACCATGGAAAAGCAATCTTTCCACAACCTTTCTTTCCATTCATCTCTTTTTCCTTTATCCTTCTTTGAATCCAAACACAACCTAAATGCACAAACTACTCCCACTAACTCACATCGGGCGCCACCTCCTTGCGGACAGAATAAAAAAATTCCTATCAGAGAGCATCAAACGCCATTGGGCCAAACTGTCTCGGGCGCCCCATCGAACGCCTCCTTTCACAACTAAAGACATTGCGCCAGGCATCAACGACTTAGAGGGCCACTATTATAGACTGGTGAGAAGACACTACAAGAAAATCTCTTATTACTCAGGGACAAAATCCGTCTGTAGGAGCAAAAAGCCATGGGTAATCTTAATTACCCATGGCTTACCGAGGGTCCCGAGGCCGTGGGAAAATGCATCATCGGTAACGTTACCCACGGCCATAAAAGCCCACTGTAGTTACCCACGACCAAACCTTGGATAAATTGTGGGTAATCAGCATTTGAACAACATATTATTGGTCCCATGTTACCCACGGCTAAGCCCTCAAAAAAATTACCCACGGCTAAGCCCTCTATAATAAATATATATTTTAAAAAATAAAATAATCAAACCCTGTTAATCCAAAATAAAATACATCTAGAAAACAAAGGCAATAAAAACTTGCTCTTTAAATTAACATCATCCATAAAATACATTAGGTATCCATCGATATCAAGCTGCAAAATATGCATAATAAGCATTTCAACATACAACACTAGAATCTGACTAAACATTCTAGTTCTAGTAGGGAACATGATGCATGTTCCGGAAGAAACTACAAAGTAATTTTGCAAGGGAAAAGTACATGAGGGACAAAAATTTCAATTGTGAATCCATAGTTTTTTGTTTCATAATATGAGGAAAACTACAATGTCATGTTGCATGTCAGTCATCAGTGTCTTTCCCTTGGTTAAAAGTATTGTTTCATTGAATTGAGTAGTTTCTTGTTGCATTATGCTCAACAACATCTGACTCGGCAATCTGCATATATATAGAACTCATAACTCAAATTGTAAAAAAATGCTTGCCTAGCCAAACATAATAAGCATTAAACATGAAATTGCCTAAGAACGGATAAGAAGCATCAATCAGCTGTAAGAGGTAAATCATGAAATGGTGTAACCAATGATAAGAAACATTAATAAAAAAAAACATCTTACAATAGCGTCCTGGCATGAAAAATCTTAATTTAAATGCCTCAAGTCAAGATGGCATGAAAATGGTAAAACATAAAACCACAATCACAACAATAAAAAAAATTGTTGAATCCTAAACACCAAAACACACAAATGGCAATACCTTCAACTCTGATTCGGACATTAAGTCATTAACTAATTGGTGCCCCCGGGAGTTTCTTTTGAGGTAATGTTGCTGTTGTCTCCCTTTGTTCAGCGTGCCACGGCTAGGTGCCTGGTTCTGAGCAGCGGTTGGTGTCGCTGTCATGACAGAACAGCAGCTGCTGGTGCTATTTTCTATCTGCTGCGCAGGCTGCTTTTTGTTGTTTTGGCCACGACTGTCTTTAGTTGTTTTGGGAGCTTTTCTTTGGGCTGTTTTGGGATGGTAGAGGCATAGCTATGGGATTGAATTTTGGAGATTATAATTAGATTTCAGAGCCATAGTTTACGCCATGTTGTGTGGTTGGTTTTCTTCCGTAGGGTCCACCTCATCATCAGGGTCCACTTAACATCATGTTCTTCTCACGAAACTCCGACAATGGGATCAGAGATTCGCCCACAAAAAACCCTCATCAACATAATCATAATTCTAATATCGTTAGTAACAAAAAATAAGTAATTTAGCAGTTTAACACTACAACTCAATTGGCCTTGTTTTAAAGACAAGGCACACACATACTTAAGTATTGGTCAGATACATACATCATCACAGAGCAAAAAAGAGTGTGCATACATTGTCAAAAGGGAAAACATGTAGAGAATGTCATAGAAAGATACCTCCAAGATTCATTGACAAAGCACTTGAGAGTTCATTCAAATTATATTTCAGATATTTGAAGTGCTAAAAATTAAGACTTAACAATGGAAAGTATCACAAAACATTTTCTAAAAAGAGTATTATATGTTATTTGGTTTTGAAAGTATGAAAGGGCAAAATAATAATCAAATTGATATTAGAAAGCTCTTGTCATGAAAAAAATTCCAGAAGGAGGTTCATAGTCTTCAGAGAATGCATCAGCACAAACCTGGAAGAACACATAGGCAATAATCAATTTTGAGAGGCCACAAATCTGTGAGTTTAAGTAATGCATTCAACAATAATTTGTTTTCACAACATTATACCAAAGAAATTCACTATAGAACCTGTTTTCGTCACAAAATTCGAATAAATAATACTATTCAGAGATCGAGAAAAACACAATCAGCCACAAATAATATATCTCACTCGCTATTCACAAAACAGAAACAGAGAGCGTTTCTCTCAGTACCGTTCACTCAAACAAAGGTGTTGTTTTAGAATTTTATATATTAGTTTGGTGTATTATGCTTTTGGCATTAGCGGACTCAATATGTGCCCGTGTTTGTGTAGTGTCTAGTGCTAGAGCCGATCTTCATAGTTCTTAGTTCTTATGTTGTTTTTTCACAATTAAGATTACAAAAATTAATTAATAAATAACAATTAATAAACAATGCCATAGTTCAGAAATTGTAAAACGTAACAAGAAAAGAAAAGATTACAATAAAATCAAACCAACCATTACTATCAACTAACTTTATTATTAGTAGTAGTATTCGTCTTTGAGTGTGTTTGGATTGTCTTATTTGAATTTATCCTAAGCCATTTTTTCAGCTTATTTTCATAAGCTCTCCAATATAGTTTATGAAAACAGCTTATAGCTTGTACTTATACAATTTAACTTTATTTAATCTGTTATTATAGAAACAACTTATAAATAAGTGTCTGTCATTATAATGACTTATATACAAGAACAATTTGAATCAGCCACAATCATAGTCAATTGAAAAACACAATCAAATGAAAATCTAAACCCTAATAACCACAAACATACATGTAATGATGTAAATAATACGAATCTGTAATTGGCAAAGAAGAAGGTAAGAGGACTTACCAAAATCAAAAACGGAGAATCCCCTTCTGATCACGAGAACCCTTTTCTGATCATAATCTACGAAGAGAGAGGGACAGTAGGTTAACGTTCATGAAGAGATATTGCCTGAGTGGTTACGTTTTGTTTTTCTCTTGGGTATTTTAAAATTTTGTTGAGACAAATTATTGAAATTTTGGGATTGGGAAAAAGTTTGGAGCCAAAATTGCTAATGAAATTATAAACAATATTTTTTTTTAAAATATAAACAAATATATTGTTTTTTTTAAGGAATAAACAAATATATTGTTGTTATTATGAATATGAATTATTATAAATAAATAAATGTATCATACAGAGGGTTAGACCGTGGGTGATTATTGACGACAAAAAGCCATCTATAATTATTGATGGCTAAGCCGTAGATAGTAATTTCAAAAAATTCACATTGAGCTTTCAACCTTACAGATGGTTTAGCCGTGAGTAATCGGTCACTACTCGAAAAAATTTATCCACGGCCGTGGGTAATTGTTCGTGGGTAATGACATATTTTCTTATAGTGAGACCAACCACACGTTAACATGTGGCATAACTTACACCACCTTGAGGCTCGGCGTCTGAGGGAATACGCTAGCTTAAGTGCACTGTGCTACACAGTAGCGCGCCCTTGCGTGAGGATCACCCTACATGCACCCTATAACCGTCCTTAATCACACGCCGCATAATCTAGAGACGGTTATGCCCAATACACGCCTATATAAAGGTGAACTTGCTTCTCCCTAAAGGTATGATTCACTTTTCACAACAGTTTCTACACACTCTTTCTCAATTTCGTTATTGACTTGAGCGTCAAAGTGCTAACGTGCATGCAGGCACCTTTCGTGCATTGCGAAGACTCAATGCTGCTATACCAGAATCCTTCGCCGTCACACCGAAGCATTATCTACCACCATTGCCACTCATTTGTTCTCACCGGACACATCACCAATCAATATATTTGAAAGGAATCTACTTACAATCCCTATAGCACTTTAGAAGTCTATGACTCAAAAGACCATAGTGATTCTTACAAAAAGTGTTTAATCTCAAGAACAAATGAACAACGAGGTTTGGAGACACTAGAGAAAATAGATGCAAATTAGTTAGTAGTTTAGGTGATAGGAGTATAAGAGTATATATACAAAATGGTAATAAGTGCAATATCTTTCCCAAAAATAACGTGTTGAATCGATTCATACAACAAAATGACGAACAAGAAGAAGCATGGATATTGATATGATTCAGACCTATGTTGAATCGATTCAAGTTGCCCAGGATGACAATGCTGTAAAATTAGGCATAAAATTATCTCTATAAATAATAATCAACATATAAATATAAGAATCAATTTATGTTGATAAAAATAATCAAGAGAGGTTTCAAGGAAACTTATCTTTCTTGATTTTGTTGTAGAATTAGGTCACCGACACAACTCTAACATCTTTAATCATCAATTCAACAAAACAACTACAAAATGAACAAACAGTGAAATTAGTCTGAGACGTGCTGATCCTACTGTCCTTAAGGATTTTCCGCGTAATTATACGCTAATTCCCCAAGATTTAACAGACCCTTCCCAGTAAAAACCGAGGATACAGAACTCACAAGAGGAATATATAACCAGGAAGATGAAACCCAAAAACTCAACAGTTGGGAGGAGAAAAAATAATTTTTAGAAAATTGAAAGGATAGGTGTGTAAATCCGTACTACAGCATGGCCACTAATTTCATATTAATATGCACAAGCTAGTAACCGTTTTCTTTAAGAAATAAAAGGCATGACCAAGTAAAAGAATACTAGGTGTGAGTAACGGCTTCTTCCTTGTAATGAGCAAGTAATAAAAAATGACTTGCTTACAAAATTTGAGTGTTGCTAAGATATCTTTTCATCCAAGTTGTATTACTGCCACATTTAAGAGATATAAAAGAAAGGCCGTTACAAAATTTTGGAGTTAAAACTTGTCTAGAAAACCAGGTCAAATATGATAGTAACTTTCTATTAAAATAAAATATTTTTCTAAATATCTCAATAAAAATACGAGACACAAAATATTTAAAACTTTTGAAATATACTTAAAATTTACAACAGACAATTGATACGACTCACTATTCACGTGAATCGTATCATTGAACCAAAAACAAAAGTCAGAGAGAACACATGATACAAATCAAAAGATTGTGAATCGTACCATGCATGATATCAAAACTTGAATCGATTCAAAATGCAAAGTGTAACAACCCGATTTTCGTTAGAATTATTTTAATTATTTATGATGTGTTTTTTTATGTGTTTATATGTGATTAATTTCTTTCGTGTGTATTTTATTCGGGATTAGTGGATTTTTCGCCTAGAAGGGTATTTTAGTCATTTTAGGCTCAGGGGTAATTTGGTCATTTGTGAGAAAGGGTAAATTAGTCATTTTATTAAAGGATTATTTTTGGTGTATTAAGTGGGAATGATTCGTTTTACTAAGTTACTAGTGAGTTGGAGTAATTAATTAGAGACGGTAATTATTCGTTATTTTGACGGTTTAAGTGAGTAGTAACTTTGGGAATTAGTTGGTAAGAATGTTGAGCCCATTAAGACAATTAGAGACTTAGCCAATTAAGTGGTAACTGTATAAACACAACACTCATGAGAAAATTAGGTCATTACATTCATTCATTTATTCCACAAAAACATTTTGAGAGAGAGGGGTATAGAGAGAAAGTATAGAGGAAGAAAATAGGAACTTGAGAGAGAGCTTGGGGTTTGGAGAGCTAGGAGCAAAAGTGAAGCTTAAGCTAGAGGAATCAAGAGCTAGAGGTAAGGGAGATGTTTTTTTTTCATCAATTAAGTCATAATCTTCAATTCTCAAGTATGGGTTTAAGTGCTTTTATGTTAATTGTGACTTTTGGTGATTTTTGATATGAATTTTGTGCTCCTTATTCATGTGTATTTGTGGGTATGATAAAATTTATGAAATTGTTGTGTTATATGCTTAAACTTCATAGTTGTTGTTGTTGTTAAGTTGTTTTGAATATTTTTTTATTAATTGAGTGTAAATCATGAATTGGTGAGTGGTTGTAGTTGACATGTGATTGAATTCACTTCATGAATGTTTGTTTATGTCTGTATGTTGATGAGATTTGAATGGGTGTGGTTGTTTATGAAGTTTGAATGAAAAATGAGGAAATGATGATGAATTGGTGTTATGATTCGATGTTTGTTGTTGTTTTGAATACCTTTTTGTTGTTTATAAACTAGTGTACAAGTTTTGGGGTCGAATTTTGGGTCAAGGGGATCAAAATTGGGGTTTTGATGTGAAATTGAAGGGTTTCCCGAGAGGAAAACCAAGAACAGGGTGACCTATTCGAGTGTAACTCGCTAGGCAAATTGGGACTCACTGTGGCGAGTTGCACAGGAATAGACACCCATGTTTTGGGTGTTCCAGGCATTGGGGGATCGATCCGGACCGTCCAAACTGTATTTGAACTTTCTAAACCTTTGGAAACATCAATTCAATTAGATTGAACTTGGTTTTGTGAATTGTATCTTAACTTTTTGAAAATGTTCAAGAACATGAGATTTTATGAAAACTCGTTTTCTCAAGGAAAAGGGGGTGGGATTAGGGTTGTGTACTGTAAACATGATTTTTAAAAATATTTTGAAGGGAGTGTGAACTTTAACATGGTCTTACTTTGAAATTTTGAAATTCTTTTGAAAAGGGATAAAGGAGACGAACTTAGGTGAATTTTAGGAATAATCAAAATTGACCTATGTATATGCTACTGCACTCATATGTGAATTGCGGATATACTTGGTTGAGGCGTTTGAACTTGATTACTTTGAATTCATGTTAATATGATAGAATGTGAATGAATTGATGATGTTTGGTTGTTTAATGTGATCAATATCATACGTGGATAGATGTTCGTCATTTAGGTGAAATGTGAACTTGAAAACCTGTTGTTTCTTTTACATGAATGTTGTTGATGATAATTTTGGTGTAGATGATTTATTTATGGTGATGAATTCTTACATACAAATTGGTGATGATATTGGCGGTGTTCGCATGTATGAAAGGTGCCAGTGTTTATGTTGGTGAATTGTTGTATGAACGTATGCATTGTTGAGTCATATGTTCATGCACTCATAAGTGTCCAGAGGCGATGTTTATGATACAATTTCGTATCAAGAGGCAATGTTTTGAGGTGACGACCTTGATGATAACCGGTACCACATGCATATAGTGTCATGTCTAGGCGCATTGCATAACTTGACAGGTGTCATACTTGCTTATGTGGTTGGTGAATAATTGCATTGGTGATTTGTATACTTGGTGAAAATTTGGTGAATATGTAAAGATGCGAAACTATATATACTTGTGTTTTATCATACTTGTAAGCATTGATGAATATTATTGTTGTTGAGTTGTTTAAATCATTTGAAATTAATTACGTCGTTTACTTTCATTTGATTATGTTTAATTATGGATTCTGTACTAACCTCCAGTGGCCGTTTGGTTGACCGCCTACATTATTCGAATGGATGGGTAGACGACGTGCAAGATTAGTTTTGCTTGCTAGGTGAGTTGCTGGAGGATAGCTTTGGAGCTACCTCGTCTTTTGTTTTTCGGAGTCTAGTGTGCCGGCTCTGACTAGGGTGTTCGTCTGTTTGTGTCTTATGACTACTTGTTGAGATTTTATTCACTCAGTGTGTTGAATTGCGAATTTATGTTTGGTAACGTAGTATGATAATATGACATGGCTACTTGGAGATGTTTTATTTAGGCGTTGACGTGATGATATTATTATTCCGCTGTAATGTTTTGAGAAGAAAGTATTTATGCAAGTTGAACTTATAAAAGATGTAAAAGCTAGATCCTTATATGATTTATATTATTTGGGTAATTTATCGCTTAAGGGGTTTAGGGTGTTACACAAGGCACATGATAGTGAGTTCTTGTATACGATTCAAATTAATTTGAATCGTATCAAATAGCTAGGAACTGATTTTATTTTTGCCAAAAATAAGGATCATTTCAGTGTGAGTATACTGACATGGACACATGGAACAAGTTCACGAAAGGGAGGAAAATTTCTAGAGTGCTTTTTAACATGATTCTAGCCTATATCTATTAATATTATAATATCATCAAATGAATAAGCAGTATTACCTAACATTATCAAAACAAGGACTTAAGCAACATGGCTTCAGTGTGCGACATGGATATCCTCTTTCTCTCCATTTTTGTCTTGACAAGGAGGGTCTTGATTCGTGTCCTTTAAGTGGAGCGTGTTTCTGGTTATTTGGTACCTATGTCTTATTGTCGGGGTATTTCTTTATGCAGATGATATTCTTATTTGTTGTATTTGGACGAAGAAAAATATTCGCTGCTTACTGTGTGTGTTTAAATCTTATTAAGAGGCTTCAGGTTAGTTGGTGAATTTTTATAAGAGCAAATTGCTTACTGGTGCTATGACTACTACGTGCATACATATGCTTGCTCAGATGTCTGGCTTTGTGGCTGGTTTCATCCCTTTTCATTACTTGGATTGTTCGTAGGTCTGTCTAGCTGTTGTGTCATTCTCGGCTTGAGTTTCAGGGTGATTGTTGATCCCCTTGCTGCGCTACTGGGACATCAATCGGAACAGGCTGAATAGCTGGAGTTTCGAATGCCCGAGAGGAGCCAATACCATTTGGATTATCTTTGGGCTGCCATTTTTGTGAATGTTGCTTCTGAGAGACTACATTCATCTTATCTTTGTTTTCAACAGGTTTCTCTTTGTGGTGTCCAATATTCTTGCAATGCGAACAAAATGCCGGAAGGTTTTCATAAGCAACTTCAATAGCAAACACTAGTTTTTTTAATATGGAAACAAACATTTCACTTTTTTTTACGTGGAGGAAAAGATAAAATTGCTAATTTTGTAGGGATGAAAACTTTATTTAACACTACGGTGATATCTAGATGTTTATTTATTAGCAATAGGTGCAGAGAATTTATCTTGGACCTATTACTAAATACTCTTGCGTTCTCTTTTAAATGTCGTTTTATAATTATACACTTAAATTAAGGAAATAAGTATTTTAAGTATTTTTTTTTTCTTATTATACCTTTGTTTTAATCCACCTATAAATTACTAATTTTTGCACACACTCCCTCTTTCTAATAAATATGATATGTTATTTTTCTCTCTTAACAAACAATTGCAAGTTACTCAACCTCTCTCCAACAAATTCCTATTAGTTTTTTCGCGCACACTATATCTCTCTTCCAATGAGTCTTCCACTCTTTATACTTTTTGAATATTCATGGAACTTTTTATTTTTGCTGAACACAATACCAAGTTGTTTGATTGCGTATGTACTCCTCTTTCAATCCATCAATGTCATTTCATATTAATTTATTTTAAAATAAATTTAATTGTTAAACAAATTTTGTCTGGAGGATACCATACGCTACAAAATTCAAAGGTGCCTAAGAATTTACCTTTATTTTTTCCATCAAAATTGTTCTTTATTTTGCGCTAAAAATTTTCACCAGATTTACTCATCTTATTAATAGGATTTCAACTATACACGAAATCATTATTATAGGTAACAAACTTTTGTTGCAAATAATTTTAAATTTGCAAATAACAAAAAGAAATTTTCTTTAAAAGAAAAACTTAAATTTTTCAAATAGACATCATTAATTAGTTTTACTGAAAAGGGTAAGTAAGTGTAATTGAAAAGGAGTATAATTGATAAGTTATACTCATAAACTATCAAAATGACATTTAGTAAGAAACACAAAACCTATACTCAAACACACTATAAAAGGAATGAAATGAGGACAATTTTATTGTTTCAAACATGAACACACTATGGTGAGTATTTGAAAGCATCCGCCGAAGCAGATGATATAGATAGTGGAATGAGCTAGACTCAAACAATGTGACCTAAAGAGATACCTCAAATATAACTGTCTTCTATGAATAGAATCCGTTGAAAAAAAGTACGATAGCTGAACAATAATATAAATTGCATTGATAAGACACTCTTTTCGAAACAGTTTGTTATACTATACTATAGAATAGAGACCGTATTATTTTAACACCTGGGTCGTTGTTTTATGAAGTGGTAAAGATAAAATAATTTGCCCAAAGAAAAAAGGTTTGGAAATCAGAGACATGGCATGTGAATAACTCTCCTTAGTCAATGAAATACAAAACAAAATAATTTTAACTTTAACCTACTAAGGTTAGCATTGTGGTGTTAACTTGGGACTTCAGAGTGTGATATTTTTAAGGTTTCAGGTTTAATTCTCTCTCGTCAACCAATTTTGATGGACTATTTTGACTTCTTAAAAAAATAGTTTAACTTTAAAGTGTAGTGTAACAACATTCTCTTTTTCAACACTCTCGAACACCCACTTTCTAATTGGCTTAAATCATACTGAATACCACACTTTGGAAATAGGTTCCACTTAATGTGGTAGGTCATACATTGGTTTTATTCAATAAAAGAACGAGTGTTGAAAAGAGAGTGTTCATAGCATTCCTCAACTTTAAAATATAGCGCCCAAAGTCATTCCCTTAAAAAATGGATGGAAGGTTGAATAGTGAATGAATTACAAGTGAACTACAAGTTTATTTATTAGCGGTAGCTGCCTATATTGCACTCATTAGTGAGGAAAAATAATATCATTTCAAACATGAACACAAATAATGGTGAGCTGCTCATGAAAACTGCAGCTCAAGTCGGAGATATAGATCTTCTCTATACAGTATTTCGCGATGATCCATCCATTTTGGAGCGTATAGAATCAATGCCATGTTGAAACTCCTTTACATATCGCTGCATCCATGGGTCATCTCCAGTTTGCCACTGAAATTATGATGTTGAAACCTTCATATGCTTGGAAGCTAAATTGGCAAGGATTCAGCCCCGTCCATCTTGCTATGCAAAATGGCCAAAAGAGTATGGTGTCTCGTTTTGTGAGCATCAATAAAGAACTTGTTAGAGTTCAAGGAAGAAAAGGCATAACTCCTCTTCATTTTGCAAGTCAAATTGGTGAGATTGATCTTTTAGCTAACTTTCTCTATGCTTGTCCGGAATCCATTCAATACCTGACTGTGAGATACGAGACTGCACTACATATTGTTGTTAAGAATGAACAGTTTGAGGCCCTTCAAGTACTTGTTGGCTGGCTCGAAGCAAATTACAATAGAGGTGCTTTAAAAATGAAATTTAACATTCTAAATCAAATGGATGAAGCAGGCAACACTATTTTGCACATTTCAGCCCTAAGCAGTAAACCGCAGGTAGTTAATTCCTGCAATGATATGAAACCACACGTCATGTTTATATATTTATCTTGTTGTCCTCTCAATCTATGAAGCATAAATACGGACACGGACACGGCTAAATTTTTTAGAAAATCACATAATTCAGTGTGATTATATGTTATATGTGTCCGTGTCGTGTCGATGTCATACACGACACGTGTCTGACACGGGAACATGCCTTATCCAAGGAGTGTCCGTTAAAAACAATATATCATGAGTGATCTCTAATAAATTGTATTGTTCATTTATAATTACTTGGTAGAACGGGCTTGTTTGTTGGTAATGACAAGGAGAAATTTGAAGGAAAAAAACTTGGAGAACAAAACCGCATTAGACATTGCACCTAATGCAGAGATCAAGAAAATATTATTGAGAGCTGGAGCAAAACATGGCTCACAAGTCACTGATACTCCCACTCATACTTTCTGTGAGAAGAGATATATCAGAGGAGCGACGTAACACTTGGCTGATAGTTGCGACTCTTGTCGCAACTTCGACCTACCAATCTGCACTGAGTCCCCCTGGTGGAGTTTATCAGGTTAATGCTAGTGAAGATAATATGAACATCACTTCTTCCCTTGGAAATGCTGGGAAATCGGTCTTGTCAAGATCTGATTTCTTGTTGTTTTTATCTATGAATATGCTTTCTACTTTCTATGGAAATCGCATCCCCTACACATTCCAATGCAGTTGTTGCTAACATCGGTTTATCGGTTGTGCTATGTTCATGTACTATTATATACATGAACGGATGCGCAAGCTAAGAAGCTCAATACCATTTTGATGTAGGAGAGTTTTCTTACTGATATTCATAGTATTTTTATTTTTGCCAAATTTTAGTAATTTTCTGTTTTTTGTTTTAGTTTGTTAATTTTTTTATAGTATTTTAGGATTTGTTAATTATTTCCCTATTTAAGCTTAATAGATGTAACATAAGCGGTAACTTTTATTCATTCAATAATATTTTAGAGAGTTTTCTTAATTTTTGGTGGATTCGAGAACTCTATTTTCACAAGTTTGTCGCTTGCAAACTTGTTTCTTTTCAATTTAGGTTTAGCGCTTGCTAGCCTATGCTTCCGACTGCGTCAGCAGCCGAGCAGGTTTCTTTTGTTATTTTCCTAACGAGATCAGTCATTGGAGATCAACTGATGATGAAGGTAGAGTTTGCTGGAGTTACCGCGACCATATCAAAGATTTGTCAAATCAGATGACGGCGTTGACAGCTGAAGTTGATGACAACAACAACAACAACAATGCCAACAACAACAACAACAACATCAGCATAAGAAACAATCCGAACAGAGGAGGAGGGCCAATTCTGGTTATTAGGGTTCGTAACAACAACCATACTATTGTTACGTATCGAAAATCAGAACATACCTCTGAATCTAATTTTGAATATTATGACTGTAGATATTACAACAAGTTGAAGGATGATTACTACAAGTTTAAAATCTCTGATTCGATATATCATTGTCTGTTTTGTTTACAACAAAGATTACTCTTTGACCGACCTTTTGAGACATGCTTCCAGAACAGTAGGTAACTCGCGTGAGACGATTAAGGATATTGCTAAACATTATGGTTTGATAATGTATATTCAAAGGTATCTTAATGTTAAAGTCAATGAAACATTTAGTATTATCACTAATGACACAACTGAAATAAATGATGCATCTGTAGTTGGAAATAATCGAATTATTAAGGATTCTGGTTTTTCAGATACTGGACTTATGTGAATTGGCACCGATGTCTCCTTTGGTGTCTGAACTTCATTGGAATAATGATCAAATTAAAGAAGTCGTCACGTAGTGGATGACTTGGTTGAATCTGTACTAAACATTTTAATCATATCTTGTATTACTCAAGAACATGATGTGTGATGGTCTTTTCACATATTAAATCTAGATCTCGTCCTTTAAATAATAAATGATAGTGTACGGATTTTTCGTTCAAATTGCAAGAATAAGTTAGTATTACTCCCTTGTCATTTAACTTTTAAGTATGAATTTTGTATTTCTATTTGAATGTTGTTTTGATTAGGGGTGTTTAAACTGAACCAATCCAATAGAAAAACCACAAATCGAACAACCCAAATCGAAACCACAAAAAACCGCATTTAGTTTGGATGTATTCGGGTCATTTTTTTACTCAACCGCAAGGTTTGGTTTGCGGTTTTCATTTTACAAACTGAATCAAACCAAACCAAACCGCAACATAAAAAAAACATTAATTAAATATATGTCACCTAAACTAATACTCAATGGAAACTTTTATAAAATGATATATTTTTCTCTTGTTTAATTTCTTCTTTGTTTTTTATTCAAAAATATATTTATGTGCCACTTGAACTTTTAGAGAATAATAAAATCTTAATCTTTTATATTTCTTACATAAAAGAATTACATTGTGTCCACGTTTTTAACTTGGTTTATGTTGTTTGGTGAAAGTGAAACTGTAATGTGAAATGAAATTAAAAACAATGTCGGAAACATTGCTGGAAATATGTTGTGTTTTACCTTTTTAACTCGATTTTAATATTGAAAACAAAAAATTGTATTGTCTCGAAAAAACCGCACCAACCGATCCTACCCAAACCGCATTGGTTTGGTTTGGTTTGATTCAGATTTTATTTTAAAAGTCAACCGAACCAAACCTAACCGCATGCTTTTTTATCTGGCGGTTCGGAAGACTTTTATACTAAAAATTGAACCAAACCGCACCGCGATACCCCTAGTTATGATAGTTTAAGTCTATAAACTATCATAATTAGAGCCCTAAAAACTATGACTCGAAAAGTGGTAGACGAGGTAGATCCAAAGCTAGCCTCCAACAACTCACCAAGAAAAGATAAGCTAATCTTGCACATTGTCTACACCATATTTGAATATAGTGAGGCGGTCAACCAAACGACCACTAAGGGGTTAGTCCACAATTCATAAATAACCATAATCAATTGAAAAGGTGTGCATCAATTTAAACTTCAAATGATTAAGCAAAATGGTAATTCGACTTTAACTTTATTTATCAACACATATAAGAACACATTATCACAAGTATACAATTTACCAATCACATCAATCACTAAGAACATAAGCAATTAGGACTCATGCCAAATCATGCAATGCGCCTAGACACAACTCCTATATGCATGTGGTACCATTCGTCACCAAGGTCGTCACCTTAGGATGCAACAAAAATATCATAGTCAACGACTATAATCAACGGCTATATAGATACAATTATCCGGTCAACAACAATATGGATATAAACATTCGACACGACATATGATGCATGAACATATGACTCAATCAACCAAGCATATGTTCACGACGAATCAACGACTATATGTATATACATGCATTCATCACCAATCACATCAAAATTAGCATGTATGAATTCACCACCAACAATCAACATTTAGCATGTTCATTACAAGTCAACACTTTCAAAGGAAGTCAACGCCTTGACAAAAAGTCAAAATTATGGAATTCAACACAACAAACTCTCATTTCATTATACTCTAATCATATAAACATGTTTAACAGACATTCCTTAAGTTATCATACCATTAGGACATAATTCGACAAGTTCGTCTATTATTCACAACTTTAAAACAATTCTAGAATTTCAACCAAAACTAAGAAAACATGCCCAATTGCCTCAACAAAGCATATGCACTACTCACATATGTTCATAGTAGCTTAGGCATATGAGTATCCTAGGCCAATTCAAAGAAAACACAAATCACGCCAAGTTTGTCTCATTTCTTTAATTTTTCAAGTTATCCGACAAAACCAATCGAACAAGTTCGTATCGTTTTACCGTTTTTCAAAGAATTCAAGTTTTCAAAGGAAAACTAAGTTAAAGTCCATGAATCACATCCAAAACATTTTAACAAATCATAACAATACTATACAACCTTAGTCCTACCCTCTTTCCTTAAGAAATCGAGTTTTCGAAAATTTTCGTGTTCTTGACGTTTTTCAATAGGTTATGATACGATTCACAAATCCAAGGTCAATGTAATTTAATTGTTGTTTCCAAAGGTTTAGAAAGTTCAAATACATTTCATTACATTAAAAGAATCAGTTTGGAACCACTCGGATCGACCCCATAGCCCGGAAAACCCAAAACGAAAGGGTCTGCCATCGAGCAACTTACCTTAGAGAGCTCCAACTCCCCTGACGAGTTGCACCAGAACAAGTTGCCCTGTTTTGGTTGTTCCCTTTCGGGAACTCCAATTTTTCAACCCCAAAATCTCAATTTTGATCCCCTTGACCCCAAATTCAACCTCATCACTTATACACTTGCTTACAAACATCAAAAGGCAATCAAAACAACAACAAACATCAAATTTAAACACCACGTCATCTTCAAAATCATCATCTAGTTCATTTTCACCAAAAACCACCATTTTTCTCATTTCTCATTCAAACTTCAAAACAACCACACCAATTCAAAATCCATCAACATATAAACATAAAAAACATTAATGAAGTGAATTCAAACATGTGTCAACCACAATCATACATCAATTCATGGATTTCACTCAAATAGTAAAAATTCATGAAAACAACTCAACAACAACAACAACAACTATGGAGTTTAAGATATTAACACAACAAATTCATGAAATTTATCATACCCATAATTCTACATGAAAAAGGAGCACGAATTTTATCATTAAAATTCACAAAGATTACATTACACAAATTAGCACTTATGAAATTAAGTAGAAAAAGTGAATATAACTTAAATTATGAATGAGTACAATCCCCCTTACCTTAACTAAGCACAATCCTAGCCTTGGCTTCACTTTTGCTCCTCGAATCTCTACCATTTTCTTCCTCTCCAAGCCCTTCTTCTCTCAAAACTCTTTTCTCCTTTCTCTAGCTCTTTCTCTCTCTACTTCTCTCAATATTTGTGAAAATGAGTGTGAAAACCTAATTTCTTTTTAAGACTAGAGTTTATATAGGCTCTACATAAATGGGCTCAACCCTCAATTGTCTTAATGGGCTTAAAGGTCTCACTAACAAATTCACTGAGTTTCTACTCACTTACAGATTAAAAAAATAACGAATAGTTACCGACACTTAATTATTTACCTCATGATGACACTAGGTGATATAGCACTTTTTTTTATAGTTTTTATGTAATTTTGGTTGAGTTCAGATGATTATGCATGAGTTAAAAGCTGCAAAAAGACTGATTTTTTATGCTGAAACAAAGGAGAAATCGTGCTCCGATTTTTAGCATCGGGCTACGATTTTTCTGCAACTTTGAGCCATTTTGTCTTGTAAAAAATCGTGCTCCGATGGGACAAAATCGTGCTCCGATTTGGCAGACGCGCCAGTTGTGATTTGAATTAAGTGAAGCCATCGTGCTCCGATTTACAACATCGGAGTACGATTTTAGCGTTTCTGGGAATTTTCCTATAAAAGGGAAGTTGTTTTCTGAAGGAAAAGGGGGGAATTTTGGAGAAAGAAACTAACTTTTGGAGCTGGAGATCTGGAGAGAAGGTGGGAGACTATCAAAACTCATATCTGGTTACCAATTTCATGTAATGAATCCTTCTTTCATATTAGTTATTTGTGCTTTAGCCATGAGTAGCTAGATCCTTTGTGATTAGGTCAAGAGATGATTATGTTCTAGCTCA
>Ga0228710_1003908_pt1 | contig 23623 bp, 12 predicted proteins | sample MedpolnodulmetaG_FD_177995 | JGI IMG/M metagenome (GOLD analysis project Ga0228710, IMG submission 177995) | Root nodule microbial communities from Medicago polymorpha collected in Santa Monica, California, United States - pink nodules | ecosystem: Host-associated > Plants > Roots > Nodule...
ACTCCAAAAGCACGTTCGATGTCCTTCCGACATCCCTCCTGATGTTTTGCAAATAACTTATCGGGTTCACTTTGAGGAAGTCTAATCGATTTGACGAAAGTTGGATAAGAAGGGTAGATACCATCAGTTAGATAGTATGCCATATTATAGGGACGTTGGTTGACAAAGTAATTCACCCTTGGAGCCTTTCCCTGTTCCACATCATCAAACACTAGTGACCGGTCTAGAACGTTAATATTGTTCAACATTCCCGGACATCCAAAAAAGGCGTGCCAGATCCATAGATCATGAGATGCAACTGCTTTAAGAATAATTGTGGTGATTCCCTTATCCCCCCTGGTAAATTGACATTCCCATGCTTCAGGACAATTTTTCCACTCCCAGTGTATGCAGTCAATAGTCCCGACCATCCCTGGGAAACCCCGCATTTCACTAACATGTAGTATTCTTTGCAGGTCATCTTGGGTTGGTGCTCTCAGGTACACTTGCTCATACAATCGTATGATTCCTTTGCAGAATCTACGTAAGCACTCCAATGTTGTAATACTTCCTGTTTTGATGTATTCATCGACCGCATCTGCTGCCACACCATATGCTAACATTCGCATTGTTGTGGTACATTTTGCTAAGGGTGATATACCTTCTTTATTGGCTGCATCAACTCGCTGGGTGAAGTAGTTATCACTACTTGAAAGGTCTCCAACGATTCGAAGGAAAACGTGTTTTTGCATACGGTACCGACGATGAAACATTGCATCGTCATATGTAGGCTCATTGGCAAAGTAGTCGTCAATTAGTCTTTGGTTTGCCGCTGCATGATCTCTATTGAAATATTTTCTACTACGAGATACACTATCTTCCTCTATTTTTTTTTCGACGCTGAATAAATCGGTTGACGATATAAGTGTCTTCAATATCACGTTTTTGTTTGTAGGCTTCGATATCAAAAGGATTCATTGATAATTTTTTGGAAGTAGATTGAATAGTTTTTTATGATATTGGAAGTAGATATAAATGAGATTTGTGAAATTGGAAGTAGATATGAATGAGATTTGTGAAACTGAAAGTAGATATGAGTCCCTATATTTAAGTACATTGTGTGGTGGACACTGACGGATTCGAAATAAGTTATTGTATTGTATTAAAGCAAACAGTGGGGATAATTATTAAAGCAAATAATATGTGAAATAATGGGCACACAATGAGGATAATTATTAAAGCAAATAGTATGTGAAATAAGTCACGGGGGACTAGACAACACTGGGGACTATCAATGGGGATAATAAAGCAATCACTGAGGACTAGACAACACTGACAATTATTAAAGTAAACACTGGGGACTAGACAACTCTGACAATTTTGACCGAATACAAACAAATATTTGATTGAAATTAATTTTCAAACAGCTCACGCTCCAACTTTTCCAACAACTCTTTCTTACGGTCATCGAGATGCTCTTTGGAACTTAACTTTAGATACATTTTCATTTTCTTAACTTCAGTCTTTTCTTTCATTAATTTGTTTTTCTCTTGTTTCACCAAGTTTAACTTTTTCAATTGTTCAATCTCTTACTCCTTTAATTCTTTGAATTCAACTCACTCCTTTTCCACCTCCTCCAAGGCAGCGTCCTTGCTTTTCTCTTTACCTTTTTTTTTATCTGCCTCCCTACCCATTGGACAAGCACTAGATCCTACAGAGTCCTCGTGGAATCTCTTAGATCCACTACTTCCTGAGCCAATACTTCCTCCTACTTGACTACCATAACGTGGTTGATCACGGAGAGCATGCCATTCTTCCATTAAAGTAAATTGGAAATTCTTCCCACATGCATATAATTCCTGGGCTTTTGCCAAAACATCAGTTTCCGACCAACCGCTTCCTTGCAAACGTTTAGCGCCTTCATAAGCACCAATCCATTTATTTATTACTTTGCTCATATAATTAAAACGGTTTCGGCATGCAACTAGATCACGTGGAGAATCAAATGAGCAATACTCATCACAATACTCAACAATTTTACCCCAATATGTTTCACCTCTCTGGTTTCTCCCAACAACACTGTTTGTTCCAAACTTAATCCACGCACTAATTAACACCAAATTTTGTTCAGTGTTCCATGCTGGTTGCTGGTTTTTCTTGCTCTTAGGAGTTGCAACTGCCATGCCACCAGGAGTTATTTGTGTTGAAAATTTAGGAAATTCAGATGCACCAACACAGGGAAAATTTTCATTCTCCATTGGCATATAACCATTAAACGGGGGTGTTTGAGATTGATATCTCATCATAGATCCATAATATGGATGAAAGTTTGAAACAGAGGATGACTGGTTGAAATTTGGTGTAAAACTAAAATTAAGTATGTTTTGAGGACGTTGGTTGGAAAACTGATTTAGATTTGATAATTGTTGGGATTTTGGTAGTTAAATGGGTAATTAGAATAATTTTGGGTGTTAAAATGGTTATTATTGGGATCCATTTCACTAAAAACAAGATTAAAACTTCACTTATTTTGCTAATAGAAAGATAATAATAAGATTAAGATAGTGAAAAACTTGTTTTTTTTCTGTGTCCAAATCAAATGAACCAAGTCTCTATTTATAGAGGGAAAAAAATCATGAATTTTGGTAAAAAAAAATTTTTTAAAAATAATTTACAACGAAATAATTGAGTTCAAATTATTAAAGTGATAAGAATCCGGACAACCAATCAGATTCAGCCACGTGTCACAACTATCCACAAAACATTTTCTCTCTCCGCCTCCTGCAGCACCACTCGCGCCTGTCGGCGCGTGTTGCACACGCGCCATTTTTGCCCAACCAAAACGCGCCACGCGTACATGTGCTTGCAGGTTCAACATTGTTGAATGGTTTCAACATCTCTCTCATCCACTTCATCATTCAATAATCTCCAACATCCCATTGGAGCAAAACTACATGTTGAAAGTTGCATTCAACACTACAATTGGACATGGTATAATAAGGACTCAAATGAAAAGTACTAAATAGACTCCACTAACTTTACATCATTAAACAAAAATAATTTATTTATTAAATTATAAATTACCTCATAATATTTAATTATAATCCTTAAAAAAATTAAATTATAAAAAATTAATTTATTCGTATGAACTTAAATTTCTGCCACATTTGCTAATAATTTGAAAATGAAAAAATTAACATTACAAATCTTACATTCCTTCGTTAAAAAATAATAATAATAATTTGCATGAATTACATTTTATTTAAAATGATGACAAATAGATAACATAAAATTTAAAACAACTATTAATTATTAAAATATACTTTTTTTAAGTGGGACCACATAGTACATATTTTATTATTTCTTTTAAACTCGGGACCCGTTAGTTACTTAGGAGAAAGAAAGTCATTATATAGTTACACATTCCTTAATGGGGGCTTATTTTCTCTTCTTCGAATGGAGGGTCCTTAAGGGAGTTGTTAAGTAAGGACCTTCCATTGGAGATGCTCTAAAGTGAATCAACTTTATAGGTGGTCTACCATAAGAGGTATTCTTCCATGGTCACAAGACCAAATCAATAATGTTTGGACACACACATAAAAAGATTCTCCTCAAAATATTCAATCATCTTTTTTATCAACTTCCTCTTTATTATTAAAAAATACTTATGTGTGTGTGACCAAACACTATTTCTTTGGTCCCGTGACCATATTAGAATTTCTCCTACCATAAACCTTATTAAATCTTTCATTTTCAACCGTTTGATTTTTTTTAAATGAAGACGGTTGAATCATTGAGGGATTTATTGTAGCTTATAATGAACCACAAACCCCTAATTTTTTTCCTCCATCTTCTTCCCGATCGTTCATTCAGAATATTGAAAAATAAAACAGAAAATAAAAAATATAACAACTTTTTCAACAACCACAAACACTCCAATCTCAATCCCAACAATAACAGCAACTTTATCAACAATAAGCAAAATTCGAAATTCAATATTAAGCAAAATTGAACAACAACCACACTCAAATTTCCTCCTGAGATAGAGATTCAATTCAAAAACTTGTGGAATACCCATGAAATTTAGTTCCATGGAAACACAAAGGGACAATAGACAGAACCCATAATTTGAAGCCCTAATTCCCAAAATTCTAACCCTAACTCAATTTTAGAACCTTCAAATTATAAGAATGGTGGTGTAATTTAAGAAGACCCTAATTCCAGAACCTTCAAATTATATTCTTTCTTCTTCAAACTCGAGTTCTAAAGTAGCCGAATGGGTATAAGGAGCCTTAATATCAATCTTATCCGGTTCGTTCCAAAGTAGCATCGAGAACAATGTTGATTGTTAATGAGGACTCATGGTGTTAGGAGAATGGGTATACAGAGCCTTAATACCATTGATTTCGTTTTTTTCTCATGGGCATAAGTGGAAATCAGGGTTCAAGCCTACAAAAATTAACAGCAGAAGATCATTGTACTCTTTCATGTCTATGGTTGAAGATCTTCGATTTTACATCTTTTTTATTTTTCATGTTCGATCTTGGTGATGGTTGTTCTATACCCATTGATTTTGTTATTTTGGGTCATATTGTAAATGAATCTATGTTTTATTTGATGTGTTGAATATATGGAAGTCATGAATTTATGATGAATGTTGATGAATTTCATATGAATATGAAGAAGTGGTGGAAGGACGAAGATGAGAAAGGGAAAAAAATTAGGTGCTGGTGGTTAAGTGTGGTATACAATGGACTTGCAATCGAATGGTCAAAACAATATCAAAAATATTAGACATTAAAATACAAACATACAGACTAAAATGGTAAACGGCAGAAGATTTATGAAACCAAATCGAGACACTTTATAGTTAAGAGACTAAATTGAAAATCAAAAATAAATGATGTATTAAACCAATTAATTAATACTGAATTATACTATTAACACATCTTTTACCATATTTTTCTTAACATAAATTCTTTTAATGGTTGAATTTTTTTATAATTTTTTTTCCGTAGTCCCCCGCGCGTCATCTGAATTTCTAGATCCGTCCCTAAAGTTATCCAATCGGAACCTAAAATATTTCATGGCCATTTTTTATCCTTGCTTTTAAGTCAATTCATTTGTATTATTTTAAATTTTCTTTAACAGTCATATTTAGAATATTACTCACTCCGTTTCAAAATACATGTCGCAATTTTACAATTGCACTATTCACATAACTTACTTTGTGTAGTTGTTGATATGTATTTTGAAACAAAGAGAGTACAAATATTCACATATTTTAAAGGTGGAGAAGTGGAGTGTCCGAGTTTCAAATCTCAATCCTTACTTATATTATACAATGTCACTACCAATTTATCTAATCTGACCACAAATATACAAAACATTTTATTAAGGTTAAACATAACATAGTGTTGAGTTTGAACTCTCATTTCAGACAGAACCCTAAATAAAAATTCCGCAAATTCATCATAGCTTCACGAAATTCTTCTACCGCTCCTGTCACAAAGGAAACAAACTAAGGTACAAAATTCATAAACCCTTGTTTCTGCGTTTAATTGATTCTGCAATGTTCTGCATTAGCTAGAAATTTATGCAATGTTCTGCATAAACTATTGTACGTTGCAATAGTAGCAGAATATGGCTTAAATTTTTGTTGTGATATTTTAATTTGTGGTTTTTTTATTTGTATGAAATCTCTGTATTTTTTGTTGCAGAATCATAGGACAAAATGAAATAATTTTCAGTTTTGTTGGTTTAAAATTGCTCGAAATATAATTGAATGGTAATCAGCTTTTGATTGCTTTACGGAGGTTGAATTCTACTGTTTACTGTGATAATTTTGATCTTCAATTGTTGCATTTAGAGAAGAATTGATAAAATAGTGTAATTTTGGGTAGAAATAAAAGTTAAAAAACACCAGCTGGTTCACGAACCTTATAAATCAGTTCAGTTGGGTTCGAGATAAAACATGAACAGTTTGGTTTGATTTTACCGAACTATTTTTGCAATTCATTTAAGTTCTTATTTCCTTTCTGAACCCACGCCTGCAGTTTCGCATAACATTTCGACACACCAGATCTGCAGACTGTCAGCAGCCACCGTGTACGGAGGAAAACCTTTCCTCCACTTCGTCAAAACTTTGAAGAAAAAAAAAACCCTCCATTTCACAATGCAAGAATTGGAGCAATGGAAGGAACAAGCTTCTCACCTGTTGAATGTGGCAAATGATTATCTTCGCGAGGTTCCCCCCAATCAGCTCTATGCTGCTGCTGCTATTGCTGTTTTTACAACCCTACTTCTTTTACGTGAGTGAGTTTGCCTTCTTGTTGATTTTCCACTTTTTTGATAGATTCTGAGTTTTTCATTTATGGTTTTTGTTTTTTGTAGTGCGGTTTTTGAAGCGCACCAAGTCGAACACCATTGTGTTGACGGGACTTAGTGGAAGTGGGAAAACTGTTCTCTTCTATAAGGTAAGCTAGTAATAATGTTTTATTTTATTTTATGTTATTCCTAAATTCTTTTGGTTTAGTTAGTGAATTGATGAGTTACCGCACCTGCTTTTTTTGTTGTGTGTGTGTGTGTTTCCATGTTGGTGCAATGGTTAAAGTGTTGTTGAGTTCATGTTCACAATGTGCTTAGTTTTGTGTTTATTTGTGAAATAAACATTGTATGCATGAAATGAAGTGAGACTAGGTACATTGAATGAATTGTGAGGCAGGATTTTGTTTGTTGTTCTGGTATTTAGCAATTATGGTCTTGAACTACGACTGTGATATTTGTTTTGTAATTTGAAAACAAGAAATAAATTGATTTTTTAAGTCTAATCTGTAGTAAGCTTTCAGTCATTGCTGACAAGTTTTTGAACTGCATAGCCTAGTTTAGTCTGTAATATTACGGCAAAAAGAAAACACAATTGTAATTAATTAAGACCAAATATTGCTTGTCTAGTCGTTGTATGTGAGGAAAAAAAGGAGTCAAGGTTAGGTTGTTGATAATAAACTGAGAGCATGTTATTACATTAGCTAGTGTTACATGGTGAGATATAATCCAATTCTGTATGTTATACTAGTATTATTTTTCTTCTATTCATATTTCCTGTGCTGACATATTGTTCTCGGCGCACTTTCTTATGCCTGTCAGCTTAGGGATGGCTCTACTCATCAGGGTACTGTTACATCAATGGAACCTAATGAAGACACTTTTGTTCTTCATGGCGAAACAACGAAGGTAGTGTTAGCCTCTTGCACTCAAATACTTGCATGAATGTACAGGTTTAGGCATGCAAAAATTGTCCCTCATCTATATTCAATGAGAATAATCATATTTTGTTGTTAATTGAGGAATCGCTTTTGGCTTGTCAAATTAGTTGGAATTATATGTAGTATTCTTATGATTGTTTAATGATTTGGAATCAGACCATACAATAGACCATATTTGTCTCATGTATAATTTTTTTTTTGGTGACAGAAGGGAAAGATAAAACCAGTTCATATTGTTGATGTTCCCGGACATTCTCGTCTTCGACCCAAGTTGGATGAATACTTGCCTCAAGCAGCTGGCATAGTCTTTGTTGTTGATGCTTTGGACTTCTTACCAAATTGCCGTGCTGCCTCAGAGTAATTCCTTTCTCCATTATGTTGCTAGTTATCATCTTTTTATAAAGCAACACTCTATCAATATTAGCTGTAAGCCATGGTGGGGAGTGTTAAAAACTCTAAGACATTATAGCATTATTAATTTAATAAGTCACCATTTCTCACTTTTCCTGAGAAAGAAAGGATATCAGTAATTACAAAGATACTGACATTTTGTTATACGTGTTAAGGTACCTATATGATCTGTTGACTAAGGGAAGTGTTGTGAGGAAGAAGATTCCACTGCTTATTCTCTGCAACAAAACCGACAAAGTCACTGCTCACACCAAAGAATTTATCCGCAAACAAATCGAGAAAGAAATGTATGGCTTCAAGTCCTTAAATTTGTTTACTTTTACTCATTTGATCATGCAGCAACTACTTCATCCTTTCATTTTATATATGTATGCACATTCATATGCTGTTGCTGTTGATTGGTTTTTATTGAAGAAATATATTATACTTTCTTTCAACTACTCAAATCCTTCTACCTTTTCTCATGGCTAATGGTCTTAACACTCGGTCAAATGATTGGTTGAAGATGTTTTGTTGGGTGAGTGATAAGACTAGATGAGGTAGGATTAGAAATGACAATATTAGAGAGAGAGAGAGAGAGAGTTGGGGTAGCACCTATAGTAGAAAAGATGGTGGAAAATAGACTTAAGGTGGTTTGGGGCATTAGGCATATAGAAAGAAGACATGTAGATTATGTGTTAAGCAGATCAGATGGAGGATAGTTAGATCACTAGAGGCAGAGGAAGACCTAGAAAAACTATAAGAGAAGCTACTAAGAAAGATCTAGAGATTAATGAGATGGATCCAAATATGGTTTATGATATAACATTATGGCGTAATTTGATCCATGTAGCCGACCCACTTAGTGGGATAAGGCTTGGTTGTAGTTGTTATCTTCAAAATGCACATGCTATGCAATGTATAGCAGTCTGATACTCTGATTATTTTCATGATTTCATCTGTCGAATACTCAGCTTCACTATATTAACCCTTGTTGCTTTTTCAGCGAAAAATTACGGGCATCGAGAAGTGCAGTTTCAGATGCTGACGTCACAAATGAGTTTACTTTGGGGGTGCCCGGCGAGCCATTTTCCTTCACACAGTGCTCTAACACAGTTACAACTGCAGATGCTTCTGGTTTAACTGGGGAGATATCTCAGCTAGAAGAGTTTATCAGAGCACACGTGAAGCCGTAGATGGATATTATATTTAAACTTAGATATTTCTTAAATTAAATCCATTATGAATGGGGTTGTTCCTTTTGGTTTTTACGTCTTAAAACTCAACACAGGTTGGACTAAGAAAATACGGAGGGGAGGGGAGGGGAGGGTCAGGGTAGGAATCACTATGTTTGGATCAATGAGGATAGACTTCATTGGATGTCGGAATCGAGAAAAATATAGATGCATTTTACCAGCAAGGTGAGCTTCGAACATCATTTCCCTAATCTTGCAATCATTTTGACCTTTCTCATCACGAAATGATTGACGGCTAATAGTACACCCATGAATTCCTTTTTAGTTTTTTTTTCTTTCTCTGTTCAATGTCTAATAGTTTTTATAAGTTGTAGCTGCACCATGCAGTCACTATATGGCCGTTAAATCTAAGAGAAATTCTGAATTTCAATCCAACTTAAATTCAATGGCTCGGCGGTGGTGGCGGCACCTTACACTATGTGCCGTGGAGGATCTGAACACGTTGGTCATTCATGATTATGGGGCATGCTTTGTCTCAATAGAAGAGTGGTGACCTAATATGGATTTCACATTATTGAATTATCATTTATTATAATCTTCTTGAAGACATGTCAGAAACGTTTAGGATTCAAATTATTTGTTATTGTGGTGTTTATTTCATTAAAGCACTTGGGGATAACTACACCACTGATCTCTACTCGAGTTGGTGCCAATTATATTAACACCATATTTGTTTGTAAAACCATATCTACTTCCTGTTCTTACACTTTGATGCTCTGTTTGTTTCCCTTTAATATCCTGCTTACAACAACTCCAAGTATTACTTAATATACATATCTCTTCTAATTTACGTAAAATCATTTTATCAATGTATGATATTTTGACAAATTTAACTAGGATGGAAGGCATCACATACACTAACTTTCAACAACAGGTCAGAGAACTTTTATGGGGTTAATATTAAACAATCAAATAATAGATACAAATATGCATCCCCAAAATTACCCCTCACATAAAACTGACAATCCTCTCAGCACTTCTTTTGGGGAGAAGAGGATCTAAATCTTGGTGTCTTCTATTGTTTCATGGTCTAAGGTAGACCAATGCTTAAAAATCTTTCAAAACTCCAACAACTATCGGTGTTTCTCCCCGTTTGTAGAATGATTAGTGTTGTGGAATGTATTATCACCGTAGAAACTGACAGGAACCAGAGAATAATCTCGACAACCACAAGTGCTTCAACTTCACTATCAAGGCAAAGAAGCCATAACATGGAATGTGCATTATACCAACAGCCAAGTACCTAAAAGTCCAACAAGATGGCAACAAGCTTGTATCAGTTCAAACTGCTCATCAGCAATAGATAAGATAAACATGTGATGTGACGATATAAATTGTTCCCTGCTTGCAATTTATTCTATGTGTTATATTTGAAGACCTAGACCATAACATAATATGTACTACCAGTCAAAACAGTTTCAATGTGCTAGTCAAAAAATTATTCTCTCTTGAAATATATGTCAAATATTAGAGGTAATTTTTTTTTCTTTTGCATGGTGTATTTGAGTATTGGTGACCAATGGAATTTAAGTACATACCATAAGGGTGCATATGGTGATGACAAATCAAGGAAAGGGTAAGGCCACCTGTAAGAAAAGGTTAGAAGATTATGAACAGAACTGTACCGATTGAAAAGCAATAGAAAGAAGATGGGATACACAGTTTTACCAAAGCGAAACAACGGCATGGATGATCCACTGAAAAATCACAAATGTAGCTGTCCACAAGATAAAATATGCAAATCGAAACACTGGAAAGCTCTGCATGTGTTAAGAAGAAATAGTTGTTGTAAATTTGAAGTAAGATAATTAAGGAGAAGTATAAGCAAAGCGAGGAAAAATAAACTCACCATGCAGTTCAGTGATGTTTCACCAAGGAGGAGCACAGCATTAACAGAGTGCATACCAACGGTGAACTGCAAATTGAAAAGTAAAAACATTATCAAATAAAAGAAGATATGAGCAGCAAAAGACCGACATGTTCTTTTAGAACTGAAAGTAATCAGTATTTAAATTTATAAACTCCTATTCACCTTTCTGCATCTTCATTAACTATTCATCATTAAGGTATTTCAAGAAACAACTAGCCATTAATTACAAATTTCATGAGGTAGTCAATGTCTAGCACATGCTGGTAAAGCACAAATGCTTTCATGTTGATTACATACTAGTAACGTCAATATTCAATCGATATCTCCAAACAGTTTTAATGTATGTTTGATTCCACTTTTTGGGGGAGGTAATAAAATTGATTCAAGAGGTGTAGAATTGATTTTAACATGTTTGGATGCTCTCGAGTAGTATTCACTTAGTCTCTAGAATTTGAAGCTTTTGCCTCTACAATTGATTTTTAGACTCGAATTTATCATACAACTCACTTTTACATGAATGCATCCAAACATAAATCACTTCACATTCAATTCACTTTTAGGCATAATCAATTTCACAAAATCAATTCATTCAAAATAATTTTTTGTCACAACAAAACCAGAAAAGAATGAAACTACTAAGCACATACCAACAGTCCCCAAAAACTATGTGGATACATTTCATTAGGGATTAGGATTTGATTTCTTCTTCTTTTTCTGTTGATTATTTTTTCTTTCTTATCTTATGTAGCAAAAAAGTTGAACAGTCCCCAAAAACTTTATCTATCAGTATACTAGAATAACTTTCCCAAACAAATGAAGAAATTACAGGCCAGGGACAAGATCAGTTGTACTTACAATATCCAGACGGAAGTCTTTGGATGTCATAAATGGATAAATAACGAGCCAGAAAACAAGGTCAGTGAGCATTGCAGCACCTGCACAAGTCTACATATTTAAAAGAAAATTAAAACAAATTGATAGATCTCCTTCTGAGTTTAACCAGTTAATAACACAATAAACTCCAAATACTATTACTGTTTTTCATTGATAAGCTGAACGAGAACAAAAAAACATTGAAAAGTTATATATGACTGTAACAGAGAGACTGCTTCACATCCGTCTGCAAACTTCTGATCATTGCACAATTGTTCATCGGCAATCCCATATTTAAAAATAATGAGCTTTGGATGTCAATTAAAGTTTTGAACATTTTACTCTTTATTCAAATAGTTAACCATGACTTTTTGATCCGGAAGATTGTGACTAATTAAATTTCTTGGTAAGGATAGCATAACTACTAATCCAATCTAAGCAAATAGCAAGATCCTTTTTCAGCCAAGTGTTGTAATCACAAATAGCGGAAGGAAAAAAGTGGTTTGTTGAAATTCTCTATGCTACAGTGCTAGAATGTTATTATAATCATCATTTGACAACACTTTGTACTAAATCACATATTGCAGAACAATAACAGTTTGTTAAAATTAGGCTATGCTTTAGTGTAATTATAGCTGCTATTTAACAACATTGTTTCAGCCATGATTTGAACAAATACTATTACAGAAGAAACTACTTCACCTAATTTTATAAAAAATGTGATCTTTATTACAAACAAGAAGGAAAGGTCAACTAAAAGGAAAAGAAATTCGCCGAAGCTGGTCAGGCTCTAAAGAAACTACTTGCAGAGTATCACAATCACAGAGAGAGTATACAAATAATTTTGTCTCTTAATGAGTTTGAGTCAGTGAAACACTCAATAAATAAATCAGATGTTAACCAACGTCGTAATGCAAAAACAATGACAACATCTAACGGTATTGTAACCACTGGATTCATCGATGATAAATTCTGACACCTTGAAAAGCTAGTTAAAACCTTTAACGTGTTATATCATATAGAAACCCACTTTTTCTATCAGAGTAAAGTTTTCCGTCTCAAGCAAACTTTTTCAAGCTAAACATTAATTTGAGTATTTAACAAAACAAAACTTTCCATTTTTTTTCAATTTACATATCTTTTGTTAGAAACCCAGTTTGGGCCTAAGCCCGACAAGTGTGCTAGATAAGGAATCGGTTGTATTTGCTAATATGGCAAGTTTGTTAGAGGAGGAACCATCAATATATGGAGAGGGCATGGTAAAGGGAAGGGAGGACACTCAAAATAATTTTCAATTAGAACCTAAGAGGTTTGGGCAAAGAGATAGTTAATCACTTTTCTGAGGAGTTGTGCTCTAGGGGTACAGGGTGTTTTCCTTTCTATAACATATCTCCTTTTCAATCAATAAACGACTTTTTTTCATTAATTATAACCAATTTCTATCTCAAAACCAATATTATAATGAAAAAATGACAACTGCATGTTCTTAAACAAAAGTTATACTTGAAAGTGAATTTTCAGTTGTTGCCAATGAGGCAATGACTCAAAGTTGGACACAGATTTATTAAAATAAATGTCATGCACTACGCAAATAAACACCAAAAAAATAATTAAGAGTAAATTACCTGAAATAATATTTGAATAACATAACCCCACACACCAGCAGTGTTTCGATTGAGAGATTCCTGATTGGCATACGACCTTTTAGATAGGACAGGTATATCAGAAATCCCATCAAGCGTTGGAGCCACATAAGTGCCTCGTTCTCTATCTAATGTGTTTCCCTCAAATTCCTTGTGGTTAAAGCAACTTCTATAGAAGGAAAAACAAGATGCGAGCTGAAATTGAAATTATGAGCGGAAGTCACTTAGAGAAGATTGAAATGAAAACATAGAAAAACAAAGTTGATGGACAGGTTCATCAGTTTCTTCTATGGAGCATATGAACATATAAGAACAGAATTTCAATAATCTGACTAGACCAAATTCCACCCTACCCCCTAAAAAGATGAAAAAAAATGCAAAACTACTACAATACAAGGAGAGTCAGAGAAGTGAAATGTTACCGCAAAGTAAATAGTGACCAAAGTAAATGTCCATCTGTTCAGGAGCCAAAAAAGAAAGAAAGAGAATCAGCATACTTATAACAAAAAGGGATGCTCAAGATAGCAGTGTTTCATCAAAACAAGATTTCTTCACAAAAAGCTCATGCAATACAGTTAACCAATGAAATTGTTTATTGGCTGGAAAACACGGTAAGTGAATAGCTATAATTTTGTGCCACAGTCTCCATTATGTGTTTGTGGTATTATCGTGAGCTATTATTTCATGGCATTGTGGCGCTATAGTACTTCAGCGTAGCGGAATTAGAACAAACCATCCGCGTTCTGAAATTGACATCATTGCATACAATTTTTTATTTTTTTTGACTCAAATGCGTACAAATTTATGAACCTTGGAAGTTTAGTTACTTACTTCAAGCAATAAGTTTAATCTAATTTCACGTTTTAGTTTCAACTATCATGCAAGACAGTAATATATTACACAGTGGAATTTAACTTACTGAGTGTAGAAGTAAAAAATGCCACCTCCGTCAACAACCACATTAGCAGTGAGCAAACCCAAAAGCACAAAAAAAGAAATTATTCTGTAAGCAAGCAACCAATTAGGATGAATTCCTTTAACACATGTATTCCATGCTTCATCTTCATATAGCAACCCAACCGTTTCTCGCCGCCCTTCTTCTACCCTCTCATTTCTTGATTTATTGAATTCTTCATACTTCCATATCAAAAATGATCCTAAGCCCATTGTTAATAAAAGAAATATTGCACATATGAAGAATCTCCAATTCAACCAATAACTCAAGGTATTAGTATCCGGTGTCATGGTAGAACTTAGAAGCCAAGTTTGGGTGGAGAATCTTGTTAATTCGGCTTGAGAATCCTGTTAATTCATGTTGAAATTCATAAGTTGCTAATACTTGGTTTGATAAATATAGGCATATTTGGATTGGCTTATTTAAGCTTATATATTGATATTATATACTGTTTGGAAGAACTAATAAAACAACTTATAACAACATGTTCATAAGTTGTTTTCATAAATATCTTATAAAAACAACTTATAACTTATATGAAATCAATTTAACTTTATTTTATCCCTTGTTATAGAAATAACTTCTATATAAGCTGCAAATTAAGTTGTTTATCCAAACATGGCCATAATATAGCTAGTAATCCAAATAAAGAGAATTTAAGTCAAAGGGTACCCCAAATTATCAATAGATTAAGCTCTTCACAAAACTTAAGGCACAAAATTAGATAAAATAAAATAAAAAACAGAATTTTGCAAAAATTAAGGTTGTCCAGAATATTCAAAATCATCCAATATGTAAAATATGATAAGCTAGTTGAACCCAATTTGCTTACTTAAGATGGGTTTGATGAAAATTCTAAAAAGCTCAAAACTTGACGAACATGAAAAACAGAGGAGAAGAAGCACTTACAGTTGAAAAGTAAAATTAAGATTTAAGAAGGTTGAAACGTCAATGCAGAAATAGAAAGAAGATGCTTTGGTTTGCTTCTTTCTGCATGACAGAGAGAGAGAGATAGAGACGTATGCAGTATGAAGATGTGATGAATGAATCCACCAACCAATAATAATGAAGAATAAATAATTATAGTAAAGTTATTTGGTGTTATTATATTTATATGTGGGAAAAGAAAAGTGATTGGTTATTTTGATTCATTGCCAAGTTACAGACTCTAGAAGAATCTTTTGAGATTATAGTGCGGCGGTGATCACCAAAATTGAAGAGCTAAGGGTTTGGATGGTTTAAGATGGTTTAAGTTTTACTTTTGTACCATGAATGAATGATGAATTATACATCAACTAATTATAATGAAAATTTGTTAAAAATAATTGATAACTTTAAAAAGGATAAATTGGTTTTGTTTGTTACAGAAACTAAATTAAGTTGAGTTATTTAGAAAATGCTAGTTGTCACGAGGAAAAATACTCAAACTCTTATTAAACTATAGCTATTTATATTAGGGTAAAGTCGTCTTTTAGCTTTTATCGATCAAAATAATTCTAGTTATAAGTTTTATCCGATTACTTAAAAAAATTATGTTATTTAATTGATAAGGAATGATATAATACAAAAAATTCTACGAATGGTAAACTTGGAAGGAAAAAAAATGAAGAGATACTAAATTTGACATATGTTATGATTATATATTTTTGACAATCTCTCAATTTTTTTTGTTGACAAATACCGTTAATATAAACTCTTTTTATAGTCTCGACGGACCACCATAATTGATTCTTTCTTTCTAAAAGTTGTGATAGAACTAAAACAGAATCCCATAAGGATTAAGCACCACTAGTTTGATAACAACACCCTTAGACGACGATAATACTTCACCAAGTTTCTCTTTCATCGCCTTGACTTAAATTTCTCGCGTGAATAGGAAACAAGTAAATGAGACAAAGACTTAAGTCTCCCGCTTCATCCTAATCAAAATCATCATCTTCAAGAACTATTCCTTCCTCTTACCATTCTTCATTCGCCATGAATGTTATCTCAACACTAAAAACAATACCGATTGTTTGCAAACAAACCTCAACACTCTATTATTTTGATTTTTTTTTTCTTTCAAATTTGTATAATATAATTTTTTTCTCTCTAATATTTCACTTACTATTTAAAATTTTTGGCGGGGTGTCAATAAAAATTACAATATTCTATATTCAACACTAATCAATGGGCTTTCTGAAAAGCCCAAAACCCAACAACCAAAAAACCCAACAACCCTAATTTGACACAATATAAATTTCTCAAACAAACACAGTTCATCATCTTGAACCCATTTCCTTCCCCACCGGCGCAAACCCTAATCATCGAAGATGCAGATCTTCGTGAAAACCCTAACAGGGAAGACAATAACCCTCGAAGTTGAATCATCAGACACCATCGACAATGTGAAAGCCAAGATCCAGGATAAGGAAGGAATCCCACCGGACCAACAACGTCTCATCTTCGCCGGAAAACAGCTCGAAGACGGCCGCACTCTCGCCGACTACAACATCCAGAAGGAATCCACTCTTCATCTCGTTCTCCGTCTCCGTGGTGGTGCGAAGAAGAGGAAGAAGAAGACCTACACAAAACCCAAGAAGATTAAGCATAAGCATAGGAAGGTGAAGCTTGCTGTGTTACAGTTTTATAAGGTTGATGATTCTGGGAAGGTGCAGAGGCTGAGGAATGAGTGTCCTAATGCAGAGTGTGGTGCTGGAACTTTCATGGCGAATCATTTTGATCGTCATTATTGTGGGAAGTGTGGTTTGACCTATGTTTATCAGAAAGCTGACGCTTGATTTTGGTTTATGTTTTTGTCCCTACCCTAGTATTTTAAATTTTGGATAATTTAGTTTTTATGAATTTGGATTAATGGGGTTGATGACAATTTTTGTTATTGTTATGACTGAATGAATGGTTTCATTTTAATACATTATTGTGTTACTTTGTTTAATATTGCTATTTCTGTGGAATATGGTTATTATTTTGTTTATATTGCTTGTTATCGTGGTTGATTTAGCGTGCTGATTGTGGTACTATTGTTGTTTGTCTAATTGGTGTATCTAAGTAGGCTGGTTTTGTTTGAAATTAAATCTGATTACATAAAATTCTTAGCTAATTAGGCCTGTTTGGATGCAAAACAGCTTGTGCCAGTTAACAAGCTTTTATATATTATTCAAAGGATTTCAAGGTAGTTTAGGAAAAAACAACTTATGTATTAACATGTAAGCTTATTATTTGCAGAAGATATTTAAGCTAAAAAAATAAGCAAATCAAAATGGGCTGATAATGGGCAGGTGAAACTGGGATCCATATTTGTTGGAAGTTGGATATGAGTAATTTGGTTTTAAATTAATGTGGAATTTGATTAGAACAAATTATAAATTTAGGAATCACCAAGAGTGCATAGTTTATTGTCTGGTTTTGTCTGCGTACATAATGTGTGATTATGCTCTGTTATATTTGTTTCTTGGAAAGTGAGTACATTTGTAATTCCATTGGTTTTTCAGTCTGTGCTTATTTTATAGGCAGGCATGATTTATCTGATTATGTTATAGAAATGGTTTATTTTCCCTGTTGATTCAGAAGCATTGCAGTATAAGGATTGTTGTGCTTTCTATGATTTTTTTTATCGTATTCATCAGTTTGGTTAATGCTGTGCCTGGGTACTGTGTACGTTGTAACCAAGCTATAGTCCAAGTTTTCTGCTATGTCAAAGGAAGTGTTTAGAAGTTAATTTATACACTATTGAGTCTTTTAGCTAGGTTTCTGTGATTCTTATGTTTGACGGTAACAATTCCATTTGCTCTCTTCAGCAGTCTAGGGATAGTTAAGGCATTGTCTTCAGATTAAGTTGCTTAGTGTTTATGATTGAAGTAGTTACAGTTTAATGTGATAAGTAGCTGATGTTTTAGAATTTATACTGAACTGAATATTTTTGCCTGCTATGTCAAAGGTTCTCAATTTTGGTGTTTATCTTGCTCAGTAATATTTTTCCATGAAAAAGTTTTAGAAATTAGCCTAATTTCTGTGACACTTTTATTTATCAATTTTTAACGACCAAGTAGATTGCCTTGGATTATAGTGTCTTGTCTTAATGTATTTTTGGATCAGACCTCCGAGAATCAGATCCTTTTGGCACTGTTATATTTTTTAATAAAGTTTAAAGATTTTTATTACATTGAAAAATGAAGTTTTGCTAGTGTCTTAGAAAATTATCGTTAGTTAGTGACCAATAGTATTTTCATCTAGAAATGAGTCAAATTTCGTGCAGTTTTATTGTGATTGGAGATAAATTTTTAGGGTGATGATGTAAATTGAACTGTTGAAATTGAGATTCAGATTTCTTAAAATTGGATATAACTGGTTTGATATTTAGTTATATGATGATCTGGCTGACATGCTGAATGTAGGAAATAATGGCTCCAGGCAATTCTTGTCCTGTTTTGTTGGCTTCTTGTTATGTTTACCTCTTTCAAACAGGAAGTTTATTTTTGGTTTTATTGGTTTTTTAAGATGTGATTGTTTTTGAGTTGGAGATGAGTGTTTTGATTTATGATTTAGGATCTGTAATTTTTCTTGTTGGTTATGGTTTTGCATGTGCTTTGGTTCTCTTGTTTGGTTGTTTCTGATGCAATGCATGAGAGTAATTTGTTTTCCTTGAAACTATTTTGATCATATTCACCAGTTTGATTTGGGTTCTGTCTCAGCTTTTGTGGCCTTTTATTGTGCAATTAAGCTATGTTATTTGTAAAACAACCACTGATATTTTATTGTAGAGATAGAAGTTGTAAAGTTAAATTCATTTTTACACAAGTTGGTTCTGTAAGCTGTGTTTTTCCTTCAACAGCTGGTCGATATCATTATATTTTGAGTTAAAAGCTCATGTTGCTCTCTTCAGTTGTCTCGATATCATTATATTTTGAGTTAAAAGCTCATGTTGCTCTCTTCAGTTGTCTCAGAATCAGAATACTATGAAATGCTGTTTCAGTTTTATAAGATATTTCGATAGCTTATTTCTGTGTAACATCTTTTCTTCAGGATTTTTTTTATTAGTTATGGTAGTGGCAAAATTTCTTGGTTTTGTATTAACAAGGAAGTAAAGTAAAGTCTTGAAATAGGCCTAATGTCTGCGGATTCCACTTGTGTACCATTAAGGTACCAATGGTATATACCATTGACCAATTAATGTCTACGGCGCCTTATAGGGTGCGATAGTTGAGTATGTCGCACACTATTTCTCTCTTTTGTCTCCATCACCTGCTTCACCGGAACCTTACATTCTTTGTCGGAAATTCTCTCCCTACAATCTTTGTTGGAAATTGTCTCCCTCATTTCGAAACAAAACCTCAACTTCAAATTCACTATCTTTGAAGATCATAACCCATCAAAGAGGAATTATGGGTCTCGTAGCTTATGACTGTAAATGTTTCTTAAAAAGATCCTTATTAGTCGTAAACCTATATTACCTATGTAAACAGAACATTTCAATTTCCATGGTTCAAATTAATTCCATTTCAGGAAGAAGAAACCCGGTTATTCGTTCTCGTGATTTTCTGGGTTTTAAAATTGTTTCTGGGTTTTAAATTGTTGTCATCTTCCTAGTTAAATTCCCAAAGTCCCAAATTTCATCCCAACTGTGAGCATTTTTCCTCAAATGACAAAACTTGGTGACGAGAAACATGATGGATCCACCCCCTTCCTGTTGTTCGGCCACCCTTTTCCTATGACTAGTGACGACAGCAATATCTTAATGTTCATTAAAATATCTTAAAAAAACTATTTTTGTTGATCTTCATAGTAATGTTTTTATAAAACTATATTATTCTTTTACTAAATTAAACTAGTAAGACACTCCTACATTGTGTACTGCCTCCGTTGGTGTGGATGATTTATTCCGGCTTAGTACTCCCTCCGTTTTTAAATATAAGCAAAAATGACTTTTTAGGTTCATTCAATTAATGATGCATGTGGTTCATAATATGGGAGAGAGAGAGGAAAGGAGAGGAGGAGAGAGAGAGAGAGAGAGAGAACGGAGAATGGATGAGAAAGAGATAGTAAACTTTTAAGAGAAAAACAATCCCAAGAAATCTAAGATCTTCATTAAAGACTTTTTCTTGTTAAAATTTCACTAGAAAATCCTACAAAATCCATCAAAATCCAATTTATTAAACAATCCATCGAAATTTGAATGATTTTGAATACCACGAAACTTTTTTCAAGTGATGAAAAGTCTTGATTGAATATCTTAAGACTTTTTTAAAATGACAAAGAGTCTTGATTGAATACTACAAGATTTTTTTTAAATTGCAAAGAGTCTTGATTGAATACCACAAGATTTTTTCATAATTAAAAAGTCTTTTAAAATCCCTTAGAATCCTAATCCAATACATCTCCCTTAATTTGTACTGGGTTTTGGATATTCAAAATGTATCATATACTTTTCTTTTATTAATATTCCGACCCGAACGGAATAGTTTTTACAAAACAAAATCCAAACGCATAGAAAAATATTTGATTTTTTACGTATTACGTTTTTTTATCGATTTACGATTTTATTTTAGATTTGAACCCCCTCAAATATAGCTTGCAATTCATCAACCTTCATGTTTCTCATATCCTTTACTTCTATGGTGATAACCATGCGATCAAATTTTGGAGTAGGATTTTTCAAATCTTTTCCACTATATAGTTTGATATGGAAGAGTTTCTCCACAATTTTTCATGTTATTTGTTAGTTTAATTGTCTTTGTGAAAAATTCTGCAATGCTTTCCTTCTCCATCTAAATATTCTCATATTGTGTGGAAAGTGCATGCAACATCACCTTCTTGACGGTGGAGGAGGGAGAGGGGGTCTTTGATTCTAATTTTGTGATTGGGATGAAAAAACAGAAAAAATGGTTATTTTGTTAGTGAATATTTTTTTTTTTTTAATACAAAGTTGGTGGTCGAACCCTTTTTACTGTCTGGGTATCGATTGACCTTTATTTGTAAATATATGTTTGACACTTTGGTTGCCGGGTTGGCGTCTTTAGTACAACTTGTACTGAGGATCGTCCTTCGCCGTTGTTAATATATTTCATTTTAGTTTCTTCAAAAAAAAATATTTTTTTTTAATATTTTGTTAGTATCAATGATAATTGTCTCAGCCATATTTTGTTATTTTATTGATATGTGAAATGTGTTTATTAAAGTTTTTGACTTAATTAATGATTTGATCCCTTAAGTTATTTGTTGGTTATATTTTAGTCTCATAAGTTATTAACGTTACAATTTGGTCCCTTTAAGTCATATTCCGTCAACCAAATAAATCTCCACCGTCAAAACCGTTAAGCCAATGTCTAAGGTGGATACACATTGCAAGTTGTCACGTCGCCATTCACATGTACCTATTTAACGTTTTGACAAAAGACTGGCGGTGAAGATTTATTTGGCTAACACATACTAACTTAAGGGAGCAAATTGTAACGTTAATAACTTATGGGACCAAAATGTAACCAACAAATAACTTAAGGGACCAAATCATTAATTAAGCCAAAGTTTTTTTTATTAAAATTTATAGTTACGAATATTTTGTTAGACTAAATATGTAAATAATTGTCATTTTTTCATTGGATTACCTACAAAATAAAAATTTATAGGAAGGTAGTTCTATTACATAAAAAAAAATAATCATAGGAATGTTGTTATATTGCATCAAATAGACTCTATGATAAAATCACATGAACATCATAAAACTTTTTTTTGGTACAATCATTAAACTTTATAATCTCTTTTCATTTAAAGACGCTTTAGATTTTTTTTTTATTGAACCTGATTTTTAAAAAAATTATAACAGACAAGTACAATACTCTTTAAAGTTTATTTTTAAAGCTATAGTAAATTCCGTAGGGCTTGTTTGTTACAAATAAAATTTTTTTTGAAAGATAAAATAAAAATAATATTGAAATTCAATAATTTAGTGATTTCTTTAAAAAAATTATAAAATAATCATAATCTATTTTGTGTTTGTTTATCGTAGTAAAATCATTTTTTTTAAAATAATTTATTTTGTTTAAATACATCAATATAAAAAGAATTTTTTGTTACAGAATCACATCAATCTTTTGAAAGTTATTTTCTCTCTCAGTTAAATAAGATCTTTTGTTAAAAAGACGCAAAAACGTAAATTTATGTTGAGATGTCAAAATATTAAGATGAAGTAAAATTGTGTTTTTACTGGTCGTTAACTTTCTTAATTAGAGAAAGATAATAAATTGTAAATTATTTTTAACTCTTTAGATATTTAGAAGTTGAATTATAGAAAAATTTGTTTTGATTGAGATTGAGATTAAGATTAAGTTTGTTTGTTATTCAAAAAAAGATTAAGTTAGTGTGTTTCATTGAATGATTTTGTTTAAGAGAAATACTAGCAACACACATTAATTAGTTTTTAAGAGAGAAAAAATAGAGGGAGGTTGAAGCAAAAGACTTAAAATGATATAATTTTGATGACGTGCGAAAAAATTAAGAAAGGATAATTTTGTATTTTTAGTAGACATTAAATTTCATAATTAGAGAATATATTTATGTAGTTTGATTCTAGTTTTGCTATGTTGTGAAGTATATGAGAGAGATAGAGAAAGATTTCTCTCAAACCCGAGTTTGATGAATATGTTTTGAATTCAATTGATGAATTTGGATGAATTTGTTGATGAAGGCGGAAAATTGACGTTGAAGAATTATTTTTTTTTGAGGAAATTTATGATGAAGATTTTTTTTAATTTTCTTTTATGTGTTTTAATTCAATTTTAATAACTTTTTGTTTTTTAAATAATTGTTAATTAATAAAAAATGAAAGGTGGGAAAAAATAAATGGAAAATAAATCAAAATGTCATTTAAGCATGCCACCTCATTAGTTAATATACAATCAGCGCGTCACCTAAGCATAATTACAACAGACAGATGTCATCAAGGTCCAAAATCAAAAAATCTTTAATTGAACAGGTTAAATTTCAAACTTTTTTCATTACATAGGTAAATCAAAATTCTCCCAAATAACAGGAGGAAAAAAATTATTTAACCGATTAAAAAATAATAAACTATAAGTCATAAACTTAACTTATTTAAAACAATATCTAAACACATAATTACGAAACAAGTGTGTTTTTTGGTTGTACAAACTTATAAGTTATAATTAGTTTATGAGTTTTGCTAACCAGTGCCCTGAGGGCATTGGTTAAAGATTCTGTTCATAGAAACTTTGTTTTGGAAATACAAGTTTTTTACTTTTTTTTTAGTAATAATTACACCATTTTTTTTTTATGCAAACTAACTTGTTTTAATACTTTAACAATGTACCATATGCATTAATTACCATTTTTTTTGTCAAATAGTCTAGTGGCTGGAGCTCACACAATTAAATGTAAAA
>Ga0228710_1003909_pt1 | contig 23623 bp, 19 predicted proteins | sample MedpolnodulmetaG_FD_177995 | JGI IMG/M metagenome (GOLD analysis project Ga0228710, IMG submission 177995) | Root nodule microbial communities from Medicago polymorpha collected in Santa Monica, California, United States - pink nodules | ecosystem: Host-associated > Plants > Roots > Nodule...
CCCGAAGTTTTGCACTTATGTGCAAAATGCCCCCCAAACTTAGAAAATTTATATTTTTTTGTGTAATGAGAACTATTGTTATTCTTTTTTATTTATTTATTTGGGGGTAGGATGGAAAGGTAACATAGTGATTTCCTTGATGGTTTATTTATTAAATTTAATATGAAGAAGTGAATGAATGATATCATCTAGCTTATTTGCATGGTGAGAGGTTGTGTTTGCTATATATGTGGGACTACTAGCTTATTGTAAGGAAGAAGAGAATCCAATGTTAAGAGATCAAACACACCAGTAAAAATGGACAATCCTTCCAATCATACTAATAATCTCATTCACCTTATCATATTTATAATCATCTAAAAAATTCATTTAATTAGTTAGTATTCATTCATAAACCATTAGCTACTGCTACACCAACATAGAACATATCCTCAACCTCTAATAACTCATCACCATGTCTCATTTGCTTTGCTTGAATCATTACTGAAATTTGTTCAATGTTAGAAAAGGGAAATCAATGCATTTGTATAATTTTTATCTTTGTGGTGTTAGTTTTTCGTCTTAAATAATATCCACAGATAATTAAGAATTCAACGAGTAGGTAAACAAAATTTTGACAAGCAATAGTTCTCATTACACAAAAAAATATATAAATTTTCAAGTCTGAGGGGCATTTTGCACATAAGTGCAAAACTTCAGGGGGGTATTTGCAAAACGTCATGTTCACTAACAGAAAAATTTGACGGAGGGGGTAAATTGATTAACATTGTGCAATTTCAGGGGGGTAATTGAAGTTTTGTTAATTTCAAGGGGGTAATTGACGAAACTTACAATTTCAAAGGGGTAATTGCCTATTTACTCATAAATGAATATAGTGTCAGTATCTTATTTTTATTTTATTTAAGTCCTTATCATGTCTCTATCGTAGCATGCATACCAAATAGACCAAATAAAAACTTCACTTGAAAATTCGAAGGATTTACTTCGATGATGTGGCTCCTTTTTTCTTTGCCAAATCAAATGCGCGCTAAGGTGTCTGTGTAGGTTCTTTTTTTAATGACAAATATTAATATTTTAGTTTTTTTTTTTCCTTCTGCTTGTGAGTACTTGAACCATCCTGACCTTTAACTTGTTGACTCTTTTAATCCTGTAACTCAGACCGATCAAACTACGGATGTCCACATAGACAAGGGACTAAAATGAACGATATTTTGGTAATCCAAAGGGTGAAAATAATATTTGATAATTATCACACTTGTAAAAATATTATCGAATAATAATATTTAAAATGGTGAGTTTCCAACCTCTCAAAAAAACAAACGGTGAGTTTCCAAGTAAAATGGTGACTCTCAAATGAGTTAATAATAGCACTCGATAATATGGATCAAATGAATTGTATATTTCCATTGCCTCAAATGGTGAACTTTTCTAGAGCTTCTTTACAGGTAAGAGAAGGATTGGGCAATAATTTACAAGTTATAATTAGCAAAAAAAATAAAATATACTATCTAATATGAAATGTTATAAAAACACACAACTTGTCATCAACATTAAATGATGTGGTTACGCATAATAAAATGCATGTGTAAAATCCTTTTATATTAACAATATAGATAAAATAATTACTTGTACCAAAAAAAAAATTAAAAGTGGAGGAAAAATTGTACCTTAACTTTTTTGTGCTTAAATTATATTAAATCAAGTAATGCTGTAAAAATGCACCAGACTATTGGTTCTTGAATCATGAAAATTTTGTCAATAATATAAAAACTCTACGTGCATTCACATCGAGATAAATTCTTACTATCGATCTTTGATGAGTGAAACCAACAAATATGAGGAAAGTAGAATTCTTGTTATAGATTATCCGAGGAGATTGCATGATGCCTATTTAAAGGCTAACAATTTTTATTTTTATTTTATAAAAGAAATTTAGAGTGAGGAAATGATGTCTCAGTCTAGACTAAAAAAGACATTAAAATTCAAAGAACACTTACAAATATATTTGTATTTACCTTTCTTTAAAACCAGTAGCAGAGCTCGAACGCAGACCTCAAAAGTTCAAAGTATATCTTTTTACCATTGGACATTAAAGTTTATAAGCTTATATACTTCTATCAAATAGAAGCAATTTGAACTTGTTAGTAGTAACATAGTTTTCTCCTAAGGATCATAATAGCACCGTCCACGGGAACTTTAAATCCACCAAGCATCAAAACTTGGATATTGACTCACGTTTTATATGCATTATCATATGCATATTCTAATACGTATTTATTAGTCTGTTGATCTTTGCTCAATTTATATATTGTATTTTTTTTTTAAGTAATCTAGCGGCTATGAATTCATATTTTTAAGGTGAATAAATGGAGAGTTGAGGTTTGAACTCTGACTCTTGCATATATTATGTAATGTTCATATCAACTTAGTTAAATTCAAGGAGATATTGTTTGTATTTTTAGTACTAGCAAAATACAATAAAAATATTCCACTTAAAAAAGTTATATTTGATTAATTAAATTCTCCGATTAGTTACCAAATAATAAAAATATTTCTTTAGTAGAAATTAGAATATTTGTTTGTGTGAGACTCTACATTCAATACTAAATCAATAATTAGTAACCTTTTAATCAAAATAGGCGTCTTTCAACACTCTTTAACGTCCAGATAGCATGAAGTAATATTAACCACTAGAAGGGTTATATAATATTTTCTTTTGTTATTAGAGCTCTGGTTAATTCTAGTGTATGATATTATTGTGAAACTCTGATAAGTTAACATTCATGACTTAAGAAAACTCATTTCTTCTTTCATTAAATTTCTTAGGCTAGGGTTTTCATTTTTTTCATAGAGCTCAAACTCATTATCGGGAGTTGGTGGATGCCATCTTTATTAAACATTAACTAGCACCCAAAGGTATTAGGTGTACAAAATTAAAATAAAATAAATAACTTTTTCATTACTATGATAATCTCAGGTCAAAGAAAAAACCTCTTCTAAAGAATTTTCTATTGACAGTTTAAAGTAATATTGACTATTAAAAGATCTCAATTGAGTCAGTTCAATGATCATATCAACTCAATTGAGTCAGAGTTCAATGATCATATCAACATATGTGTCATCTATATATGTAATTTAATAAACGAGATCAATTAATCTTTATCTAGTAAAGATAATATCACATATATATTGATCTATTTGGATTATTGATGTCCTACTCACAATAATCCTATCATCAAGAACAATATAGATTAAAATAATAAAAGATATATTTCTCATTATCATAATATATGTCATGATAACAAGTCTACAATTTTTTTATTTATTTTTTGTCAAGCACAAGTCTACAATTTAAATTAAGGACTTTATCGAATTAACTATTTAACTAAACAGTAAATATATGATAATGAAAATCAATACTTTATTGAATCTAAAATTGATTACATGATTGATTGGATCACGGACATACTATTTAACTATTATTGAGTGAAAAGAAAGAAAAAAAACTATTGAGTGAAGGCTATTATTGTCCTTTTAATATAATTACTTTATGAAATATTACAAGATCCACTATACTTAAATATTAATTTATCAAATATTACAAGGTCCACTATATTTAAATATTTAACAATTATAGTGTACCAACTAACAAAACATTCCTAGGATTTTTTTACAGGTAAAGAAAAAATCTTTCGTCCAAAAAAAAAGTCCTTGCTCAAAACTTTGCATAAAAGAGAGAAATATACATGAAGCATACTTTATGTAACTTGCAAGATAGAGGGCACAACATATTGATATCATCTAAATTAAATTAAGCATGATATTTGACATCAAAAGTGTACTGTCTACAATTACACAGCTACAAAACTGTTATCCAAGTATCTAAGTGGCCTATGTACAATACAACCTCTATCCTAGAGCAAAGAATATATACAACACGTAGCAAATAGAATTATACAATTATGGGTTACCAATATTTGCGACAAAAGGGACCAACTTTTTCTGGTCTTTTCTCTTGCCTAATGCACTTCTGTCCAATACCCGGCCAAGAAACAGACGAGTATTCTGCAAACTTACCTCTCTCTGCGATTCATTTGAGACACCGTGTCCTGGTGTAGAAACCGAGACCAGTCCCGAACCCATACCATACTGCAAGGGACCGCTGCGAGCTTTGAATGAGGTTTGTGGAGCAAGCAACTTTTCTTCAATTGCACCAATTCCACTCTCAAATGACCCAATATCATGTGGATGAGAACCGGTCATTGAGCTGCAACTTTGTAGAAGGGCTTCTAACACACTTAGTGCCTCCCAACACAAAGTGCTTTCCACCAATTGGGATACAATTGCATAGATATGTGGACTTTGGGCGGCATCCATTGGAGTGTGCTGGAGGAGAGCTTTAAGCATGAGCAGAATGACGCGTTGATACTCAACCGGTCCCTTTTCTAGCAGCTTTAACAAGTGCCCAAATGCCAAAGTCGAATGTTTTGGAAACCATTCATTGCATAGTAGTGGTGAAACACAAGCAAGGAAATTGTCGATGCTCTTGATCTCACCACGAGAGTAAATCATAAATACAGTAGCTAGTTCATCCAAGGATTTTGCTCGGCACCAAATTGCAATATTGGCAGCAACAGAGCAAGCCTTTTGATATTGATGTTGGAGTGGAGAAGCAGGGCCTATCATTGGCTCTTTGCTGAGTTGAAGACAGAGCCACGGGAGTAACCCTATAATGTGCATCAGGAGTCTTGTTTCAGCATCACCAAATATAGAATCACAAGAATGCACTGTGATACGGGAAAGGACATCAATAGAGACACTGTGACTGACACTTGACAAAAGTCCTTTACTAACAAGAGGCTGCACCCCTTCAAATGCTGGCAAACTCCCCTCTTGTAAGGGTTCATAGCCACTTTTAGATTCTGTGCGTTGAAATTCTCCTATATAATTGGCATCAAGTTCATCCCTAGGCATGCTTGAAAGGAGCACATTTTCTGTTGTGCGATCACGGAAAGATAATCGGTCAATCACTTGAGAGAAGAGCTCCAAAACCTGGCGGTAGACATGGACAAAATCCGTGTGCATCATAGCAACACACCCCCAAAATAGCTGAGGATAGAGTATCACCTTCTCTGGCTCCATATTCTCCACCATAACTTGCAATGTCATTAAAATTTCCATAACAAATCCTAAAACTTGGGGTACTGGATTTCCTAGACATCTATGGAGACACCGAAGAAGGGATACACAAGCATCACTTGTTACACTTGGTCGAAGTGCTCGGTAGATTTGATGTGAACGACAGGCAAGGTGTCTTGATGTGCACTCCATAGCCCACCTGAGTGCTTCTTCTCCCCAAGTCTCACGAAGGTCTCCTTGGAAGAAGATAGCATCCACCATGCTCTGAACTAGGGCAGAAAGAAGTGCTGCACTTGGCAGCTCAGTTCTGACAACTGTCGGATCCTCATTTTCCCACATCATGCTTCCTCGTTTTGATTGTACGTATTTAATCAGACTAACAACCTGCTGCTTGTTCTCTCTGTCATTATTTTCCACCTCGTACTGCTCCAAGTGGCGGCCTGCGAGGGAATATAGCAGATTAACAAGCAAATGCTGGCAATGCTCTAGGACAATGTCTTCTGAACTATCCATTGAAACAAAGATGACATGAAAGAGTAGAGGCAAATATTGCCGGAAATCTTCATCGTTCTCATATGCAATCTCAGCAAGAAGAATCAGCGCTATATCTGCATGTGTAAGTGAATGCTGCTGATGACCCTGTAAGGCAGACTGAAGTTCCTTTGCACTCACACCATGCACAGCACCCCCTGCATGCAGACCATCTTCACCTGAGTTTGGAGTATCAACAAGATAATCTCCACTATCCCGTGAAACATGGCGGCTCCGAATACTCCCTGTTGAGCTTCTAACACCAATCAATGGTCCTGACATGTTAACCAAAGACGGAAGGAGCTGCCCTGATCTCCCAGTACTTACTGGAACAATATTTAACTCTGGAGGCATTGGACTTAGTGGACCCGAGACACTTCGGCCAGTCATACCTGCTGTTCTCCAGCTCAAGCTCCCACTAACATTTCTTAGCGGACCCTCGAGAGAACCTCTTACAAGCAATGGAGACATGTGTGGTTGGTTATCCATAACTGATGCCATTTGGGCCACTGCAGGACCTTGTGAGAATTCTAAGACAAAATTTGCACTGACATCACCCTTACTTGCACCTGGCCCAAGTGGCTCAATGCTATCCTCTAGAAGTCGTTGAGACAACTGGAAAACCAGGTGATCTATTGTTCGTTGAGGGCATATTCGTGCTAAATATAGACTCACCCGTTTTGCAACACTGAAGTATGTAGCAAATGCACCACTTATTTCAGTTGATGCATTTGAATCACAATCTTCAATTCCTTTTGTGATCAAGAAATCTAAAACGGGACTGATATTCCTATTTTTGCTAGCAATTGTGCTCCAAAGTTTCTCAATTTCATCAGGAAATTGGTCTCCATGTCGCCATGTTACATAGTAAAGACTTTTCAATAACCTTTCACTCCAGCCTTCCTTGAGTTTCCAGAAATTAAGGTTCTCAATCCATGGAGCCATGCATGTTAAGACCTGATGCTGAGCAATGATATCAACAGCATCCAATTGCCTCTGCATAATCTCCTCACAAAGAAGCTGGCTTAGTTCAGGGTGATCTTTGGCAAGTTTACAGGAAAGCTTGTACTGGAATTGTTGATAGGAATCAGGAAGGTTACCGACAACAGCAGCTCGATAACCACCTGAGCCATCAATGCCATCCTCAGCCCACTCACGAACAGAAAGTGTCTCAAGCATCTGAAGGGCATCATCGCGAATTTGTCTTGATGGGTCTACAACTTTATAAAGGATCAAACTCAATAGTCTCTGTATTTCACAGTTTGGAATCTCTTGTCGCATGTACACCTCTGCCAGTACACTGAAATACCCATCGGCTACAGAAGAATTAGAGTAGTAGCACTGCAGAAAATAATGAAGAATTAGAGTAAGCACTAGATAAGCATTAACGTCAACGAGAACAGGTATCCCCCCATAAGAAATAATACAAGGGAAGTGAGATCTAAAAATATAGGAAATTAAATGGACAAAATGAATAGTATCACCAAGTGAAGCATATCATCAATTCGTACTTCGTAATCAACAGAAAGATATGGAGAGCTTGATTTATGAGTTTATTAATTAATATATTCTAGTAAAGGCACTGCTTCTAATGCCACTTTGCAATTTCTAACTTCAGTTTAAGTAATAAATATATTGTCATGCTGAACTAAGCACTCAGTAAAAATACACTGATTTACATTTTGTACTGCATTGTGATTTTGAGCAGAACTTTGAACCATAGACCAAAAAAATAGAAACTACTAAAATTTTAAAATTAAGAATGATTGTGATTGAAATACAATATATAGTAAATTAATATCCATAAAACACAACAACTAAAGCTTTTTCCAATTCAATTTAAAATTATATTGTGCAAAGGTATTAAGTTAAAAGGGGGAAGAATAGCAAAGCAAATTAAAATACATGCAAAATTTTCAAGGACCAACCAAATCTCCTAAATTTCAAGCTACTGGGTTGAGGCTCATATTCGCCTTTTATACATCTAACATCCAGTGCAAGAGTCCTTTGGATTTGATGTGTGGATAATAAAATAGCTCATATATATTATGTGCAGAACTTTTATTAGAAGAAAGAATGGGGACAGTAAAGATCATACTATAAACCCCTTCAGGTCAAAGGTCGAGGAACAACTTCTTAAAGGCTTAAATGCAAGTTAAAGGAGAAAAAAAAAAACTACAACCAACAGTGGATTGGAAATCACATTGACATTGGTAAATGCAATGTGAAAAATCTCAAAAACACATGCTATTAGGCGAAAGTTCATGAATGGCTTTATATATCATATGTCCACAGACATTGTGAGACAATTTAATTACGTTAATACCTTTCTTAAGCTTGAAAAGTAGTATATATATATATACCCACTCACTGGATTTTAAACCGATAGAACATTTCCATTTCTTTAATAGGAACCATTCATAATAGAAAGTGAAAATATTACCTGATCAATGCAGGCGGGAAATAGGTCCAAATTTGTAAGCAAAAGATTCTTCAAAGCCAATTTTGCTAGAGAAACACGATGATGGCCACCCCTACCCCTATCTCGACCAGTTCCCCGGCCACCTTCCCCTTGATATTTGGTATATGATGGAGTTCTTGGATCAGCTGGTGAGAAACCAAATGGAGCTCTTGGTGTAGGCTCCAAAAACAAAGCATTAATCCAAGATATCACACGGCCACTCATTTTCCTTGCATTGTCATCAAAACATGGTCCATATAAAAGTGATGCTATTGCATTCATGGATGCCCACTGGATTGCCTCAACCTGTTCATTTAATTCTTTGTCAAATGATATTTTATCAACAGAGTCTTTTGATCGTGCATGTTGAGAAGACTTATAACGATCAACTTCTCTTCTATAATCACTGAAACCATCTTGACCCCATGTACTGCCTGTGTCGTCACACCAGGAGAGAAGAAGTTCAAATAGGCGCTTTCTTGTTCTAACGTCAAATTTCTCAGATTTTGAATCAACAAATTCAGGGGCTAAGGATCTTATAACACAAGCAAGTGCATAGCGGAATGGTTGCATGTCTGAAAAGCTTTCCAGAGATGTTGTTATTAGTCTGTTCGTTTCTTCAATGAATTTAAGATAATGAAGGCGGAAAACTGGCTTGCGTGCAAGCATGCCAGGCCATACATTTTCTGCAACAGTGCGATAAATATTTGCAATATGGACACGGAGTTCTTCCCTGCGAGCCTTTTGACTCTGCATCCATATAATATAACTTGTAAGTACAAAACTCCACAAAAATTGGAGAAGCAACAAAAGCAACAATTAATAAAAGGTTTAATTAGATCATGTCTTTTAATTTGAATTATGGAATACTGTCTATAACATTGTTCACTTCACATATGCTGAAAAGGTTTAAGAATTAGAAAAATGGTCTTTTGCTATCATATTAATCCCTATATTAATAAACAGAATTCTAAAAGTCTTCTATTGATTTCTTTTACAGATCCATAACAATACCTTCCACTTTGGTTTTCCTTCTGTCTCGGAAGAAACCTCGTCAATAAAAGAAGAAAGCTCGCTGAACATGACTTCACATGCTTCCAAGTGTGAGCGGCCAAGAGCCATGGTGGCTGCATTCTATACCAGAAAACTCCTTAGTAATAAATAGACATGAAAATTAGCAGGCAAATGAATGACAGCAGAAAATTTTAATGCCTTCACATCAATAAAACTGCAATGGTTAACAACCTTCTGTCATCAAATACCTCTCCCATTAATATTTGATAGAGTAAAAAAGTGATTAAACTTGCGGGTATAAAAAATTATTAAGTAAAATAAAGGAAGACTTAGTAATGAAACTTAGCATCTACACTAACTCACTTATTTGGAATTTATTTTTAAATCATAGATTCAATAGGTTTTTCTCACCCATCCAATCAAAAGGAACTAAAAATAGCTTTAATCAAATGAAAGCATGGTTAGAATATAGTAATAGAACAAAAGAATCCTCAGCTTATCATATGCTTATTTGAGTTTGAAAATGTGGAAATAAAAACTTAAGACTTATCAATGATGCATACAACACTTGAATCTTCAATATCTAGTCAGTATCTGATGATAGATTTATAAAGTTTAGTGAGGTGTACTTACAACATGTGCATCAGATCCTGATTTTAGTGACGGAAAAATAAGATGGTAAAGATCTTTGGTTGCTGCCATTCCACTAGACTCTCGGGCAACTGGTGGACATGAACAGACAAACATAGCATACATAAGCCACTGATCCAGTTTATTATCAACATCCTGTGACTGATGAGCTTTTCCACCCAATTCAACTGGTGTGACATGAGCAAGACGTTGCATAACCTCTACCCTGCACAAAGTTTTAGTGATATTACAAAATTTTGGTTGGGAATATTAACAGACTTAGGCCCTTAACAGTCTGAGGGGGGAGGGAAGCAGTATAAGTGAATAACAATAACTATTTCTCCATAATAATAAAAAGGGTCATGCTAACTTGTGCCCTTAGGGCACATGTTAAGGATTCCATAAATGGTAAATATTTATTACAAAATATTAATTTTCAATCTCTAAAGGAATAAATGGGCACAATTTCCTAGACAAAATTTCCACTTTAGGTTCCTTAACATGTGCCCTAAGGGCACAAGTTAGCATTTCCCTAATAAAAATCACTCATAGCAAGTTTTTTATAAAATAAAAAAGATTATTTGAATGTTACCAGTAAAAAATAAAAACATTAGCTTAATATTCTGCCTAGCACACTCGAATACTCGATAGTCACTCAACAAATACTTACTTTGCTTCCTGAACAGAACTTGGACAAAGCTCGGCAGCATATTTGAGTAACTCACTAAGGCACCGAGCCCACCTGTTCTTGTCAGGGCTCTCAAAAATTATAGATTGAAGTGTGACATCGGGAGGAATAGCATCAGGTTCTCGTTTCAAATCAAATGGTCGCCCTGAGTCCCAGTAACAGTTCTGCACAATCTCATCCTGTAATACAAGATATTTAAACCTTATTCAAGGCTTAGCTCAATACAAAATGATTTAACTTCAAAATAAACAAATTAGTTAACGATGAAGAGTAGCCCCAAATAAGGAAAAACGAACATTCTTACAAAACTGGAGCTTAAAATAAAAATATAAGGTATATGTATACCCCATGTTCTTCTAGAACATCAATAATAAATATTGGTTCAGCTTCGTATTTCCAAAAATGATTTGGTTGCTCATGTATCCTGAGATCCCTAATATCATTCCTCAATGCTCGAACACAGCGCAATAATTCCAGTGCTGTATGCCTAATTTGACTATCAACAGAACTAAGGAATATGAGGCCAACTGCATCAATCTCTGATGCACGAAATTCAATTGCTTCGCCTGATTGTTGGAAGGAAGACTTTCTGAATCTCTCAGTTTCATGACCTAGAGATTTTGCATCAAGTTGCATCCTATCATCTATCAGACAAGATCTCCAAAAGCGCATGAGCTCCAACAAGCGCCCTAGTGATGTTTGAATGAGAAGAGGGAATTCGTCAGGAAGTCTTAATATGAAGTTGGCCATTCCCTTCATTACTGCAAAACGACGGTGAGGTAGGTATTTCACAATCCGGTTTAGTACTTGAACAGCTTCCTCGCGAACACCAGGGTCAATACTTATGCCATGCTGTGGTATTATTTCCGTAATTTTATCATTTCTTCCAACTTCTTCTATTAGATATGGGATGCACTTTAGCACAGAACGGAACAAATACCCTTGAGACTTTTCCTTTGTAACAGCATCTAAAAAATATTAACGTGTCACATGGCAGAAATCATAGATAAAGCAGATACAGATTATTCTAAGTAAATTCAACAACAAAAAATCAGCCAAGAAGTAATTCCCATCTTATTCAAATAAGTTCTACTTCCAATTTTAATCCAACGATATTTTGCAACAAGCATAATAATAAATAAATGTTCTGAAAGGAAGACTTGGATAATTGCAATTTCCCTATAACTATTACTTCAACTTTGTGAAAAGAGTAATTAACCTCAAGATCACCAATAGAAAAAAAAAATTAATCTATTTTATACATGTATATTTAGAATTGAGTTGTAACTTTTTTCATTTTAAAAAGCAACCCAAATTGAAAGTGGAAATGCAGTAAACTTCTCATAGAAGAAACTTCCTTTACTCAATTTTTTTCTTCACGTTTTTTGGTTTGAAAAAATGCCCAGTTCAAATCTAAGACAATACATGCAAGATAAACAATTACGTGAAAAAAGGAAGTACTTAGAGAGGTAGCCTTATTATTAAAGAAACATGGTGTGTTAATATGCTAATATTATAATTTAACAGGAATAATGCCCTTAAAATCAAGGTTTGTTTTTTTTTGAAGGAAAATCAAGATTTGTATAAAGCCTAAAACACTAAAAAAGCCATTAACAAATGGGGTGCAATTATTATTAATATTTGTAATAAAGCTTATGCAATTATGTACTACCAAAACAAAAAAGCTTATGCAATTATGTAGTTGCAAGTCAATGGTTTTGATTCATTGAGTGCTTACTCCATAATCACAGTTTATATTGTGACAGAATGAATGTTATTACAACGAATAGGGTGACTTGATTGCTTTTATGAAAAATGTGGTACCAAGGTATTAACAGAAACTGACTAGCTCAGCTATTCATAGATACATTAGTACCGACAACTTGATTATATAAACCAAGTTGATCGTTCCTCCGGGCTCCATTGGCAAATGTTAATATGAGAGAGAGAAAAAAAATAGTTTTTAAGAAATGGTTAATTAAATGGCTCAATAAGATTTTAGAAAAATTCAAAATATTAGGCATTTATTACCCCCTTAAGCTGTGCAATCTTGCACAGGTTAGAAAAACCCATTAAATAAACAAAGGCCTTGAAGTTATAAACATAATTAAAAGTAAAATAATACATTTTGATTGAGTTTATTTAATGAATCATATTGTTTGGGATAAGTATAGTCACTACTTTCCGTCTCCATTTCTCTCACCGTTCTCATTCCCTGTATCCAATATCATCTCTAATTAATGCCTCCACCATTCTTATATACTTTTCAAAAGAAACTCACATGCAAGCTTATTTTACATAATAAAATAAGAGAAAATAAAAGAAACGGGTTTTCCACAGCATAATTTGAGGTTTAGTTCAGCCTTTTCCATCGTCATGCTTCTGCTTGGACTATACCTTTCTATCAAGCTAGTATATAATGGGAGAAGCATTTACCTATTGTGGTCCGTGAAGATGTCAAAAGTGCTTGGCTATAGGTTCGATGACATGACCTTAGTATTGACTCAATTGCAGCTTTCACTTTTGGAATATAGTGACCAATATCATGACCTGCTCATTCAACAAAATGTCAAGCTTTACTGCAAATATAGACCACTATACAATTACTTCTCTTAAATATAATGTGTACAATTATTCTAGGCATATGACTATCTGACCTTTAAATATATCCAAACCAAAATACTGACTCGTAGGCAACATCACAATGGCAAGCAAAGCACGAAGACCAATAACCTTTGCTTCACTGGGGCTATCTTGCTTTAGCAATTCTAGTATCATATGGTTCATGGTAAAATCAAGGTTATGTTCAGCTATAGTTACACAGAATTCAACAAGTTTATCATGTTGGACATCCTGAGTAAGCAATCCTTTCCTTAGAACTGCTAGAAGTTGTAGTGTTACACTGTCTAGGTAATCCCATATTCGATTTTGGGCCTGATTTGCCGCATGGACACTCAAGTAAAACCTTAAAACTCGGTGAAGACAATCCAACGCCATGAAACGGTGATTCTTATCCTGCATGATCCAACCAGGGATAGAATATTCATACAATTAAAAAACAAAACGGAGAGAAAAAACAAAGTGATTATGAACTCTAGTTAGTAGTTACACACTTATACATACTAAGAGCTTATGACAAATGATCTCCATGTGAAATGGATTTAAACTTACCCTTAGAAGTTTGTAGAGCTGCTCCATGTGAGGACTTAAGTTATGGTGGAATATTTGAGGATCGCCAAGACACAGAAGAAGAGTTACCAACGGGTACCCAACCTGGACAACAACATGAAATACAACTTTATCATACTTGACACTAGAAGGCATAGGAATATAATTAAATTGATTAAGACCCACTTACTGCAAGGTGTTTGCTTTGTTTATCCATCCAATGCATGAGTTGAACTCTTATACGGCCAACAGCTTCATACCACAAAGTAAGTGCAGGCTCTACACCAGAAGGTGGCCACTGGCCTTTCCCACCATCTGCAAGAGGTGCTAGGATATTTGACAACATATTGCATAGAGCATGGTGAAGTTCACTTTTCCGTTTATGAGGAGCACGGTTTAAAGGGTTTGCTTTTGCCACAAAGGAAGCAGATGCATTCAGACCTCCCTCAGTTTTAACCTGAGAAGGAGCTTACAATTATACCAACATCAGATAATGCTATCCAGTTACCACAACATTTAATGTAATGTAATTTTTATACATACCCCAAGCTTCAGGTAGCGCATCCCATTAATGATGCTAAGTGTTTCACTTCTAGCAGCACTAGTGTCAATTCGACGTGTATTGAGTTCCATGAAAAACCGCTCAGTAACAGAACTAAACCTACAAATATAAGATTGGAATGACAAGAAATGAAAAGAAAAAAAAAATTGTAGATGATAAACAAAGCAAGACAAGAATGCCTCAACTTCATACCCTTGTGGCCATGACTTAACAGAACAATAGTCAAAATGGACAGAAGCAGAGGCACCCCTTCAGTCTTAAAATTTAATACACATACAAACATGTGCAATACATAATCATGTAAAATTACAAAGCGTATTCAGGGAGTATTGGTTTAACAGCAGCATTCATATATGTATCAGTATGGGGGTATATTCATGTGATTATCCGGTTAATAACTGTAATACCAGAGACCATATTTTGTTATGTTAGTTAAAAATCAGTTACTTTGAGCTTCTTAAGAGTTAAGATTCAACCTACAAATAATTAAATTGTGCACCTTACTGAAAGTTTAAGTGAATCATTTCATCAATTTCACTCAACAGAGACTCTTAGGTTTCGGGCTTTGGTTTATCATTCTCTCACTTTCCTATTCTTCCCTTCACTTTCACTCAACCTAGCTGGAAGACTGGGATAAAACATGAATAACTTCACAACAGAACTGCAGAACTGAAGTATACAACTGATTTCTTCTAAATTAGTAAATAAATAGATTTTATGTTCCGACCTAACACAAAGGAAACCTCAACCTCTGCAAAATTTACCATTTCCCCTGGTACTTTTCTCCTCCCCTTACTTATATTCTGACTCCAATGTTCACTCCCCATTTTCCAATCTCCCACCCAATTCATCATATGGGACCAGTCCACATTTTGTTGTTTTCTTCCCTCTCCCTTATAACAGACTCCCCCACTTCTGTACCCTTATCTTCCTCAAAAACACACAGCCTCTTGTTGTTAGGCCATCAAACTTTTTTCTACTATATATATATATATATGTGTGTGTGTGTGTGTGTGTTTCATAATAGCTTAGGCAGCTAGGTGTGACCTTACTAATAACCCTATTTCTTTTTTGCACAGATTCTATCACCATTTCTGCATTCATAATTGGTACTAAGGAATCAACTACGAATCAGAGCAAACCAATAAATATACTGTGAACAGTACAGAGTATGATTCACCAAATGTCTGTACTACTACAATTCCATTAATGATAAATTATAAAACATCGAAATCCCCTCTAGAAACAGTAGATTACATCGGTAAAGATATGATACCTACCCTTAAAAATGTTTAAAATAAATGTTTTTAACTTAAAATGTAAAGAAAACTAAACAATCAAAATAAATGTTTAAAATCAGATCAGATAGATTTATAATTCAACTAGCATTAAAAATTGCAGTAAAACTCGGTATAAGTATATAAAACAAATGAATATGATAATCATGATGCAATCTTTAAATCTGCCTTAACATCGTAATGATCAAGCAGTTTCCAATCATACCTGATACGGGATAAAGCCCCTAGAAGTTGAGCAACTAAGTCCAGAAGAAGCCCCCTCAGATCAACAAGTGAGGGATATTCAACCTGGCTAACAACCCTGCAACAAGAGTTCACTATGTTCACACCAAAATTTCATATAAGAAAGAATAAGGAGGAAAAAACCAATGAATTTATCATGAATCTTTATATACTTATGAAGCAATATCATTTAGTTTGATATGTGACCAATAACTTTTTCAATTTAAATTTAAATCACATTTATAGAAGCTCTTAGAATTTGGGTTTTAGATCTAAGTCAGCCCCAAAAGCTAGCTTAAGAAGTGTAGATTGGCCATCTGAATTTAGTTTGCTATGTGCCTTAAAGGGACTTCATTGAACATCTGGATTGGAGCATAGACAAATGCAACTGGAATGGAATAACGGTAGGCTCTGAGCCTCCCATACGACCTTAAAAATTGGGATCTAATCTTACCTAAACTCAAACAAATTGTCCAAGAAGTGGGCACGGACCAATTTTATAAGGAATACTCTGGCCATATCTCTAGTCAATGTGGGATCTCAACAGAAGGACTAAAAATAAAACAGTATATTTATTCAAAAACTAAGCAAAAGATGGGAATAGAATTCTCCTAAGGATTTTTATTCACAAAGGATCTCTACTTTAACTCTCACAATAAAATGTATGGAATGCATCCCTCTAATTGTTTCTTCTATTTATACAAAATGTTCCCTCTAACTTAACTTCCTCGACTATTCTTTAACTGTCCCTGTCTCCTAACAAAACCATATAAATTGTTAAGCACCCTAAAAATCAAACTGAGAAGAAGAGTCGCTTGAGGATTACACAACCTAACCTTATATATCAAAATCTGAACTGTAAAAAGGTGAACCAGTGTTTGAAGTTGAATAGTAAACCCTATGCCATGTTATTCAGATTCAGACATATAAAAATCAAAGGGACCCATTTCTCTAGGACAGATTATAGCTTTTTCAGGAAAAAGAAGCATGATACAAAGTTGCCAATAGCATCTACAACAGCTTAATTTACCTGTCAGCATTTATAAGCCAGTCGAAAACAAAATTTTCCAGTCCAGACCATAGCTTCTCTGCAGCATAGAACAAATAACGATTATAAGGGGATAAAAAACCCATTGCGTGAAAAATGAACATGAAGATGCATTTTGTTTAAAACACAGTTATAAACAAAGTACAAACCAGTAAGCCCCTCTTGTGGACAACATTCCACAAATCGGATGCAAGCTGAGCAAAAAATGCATTCCACGGCAAGCTGAATTCCACACACAAATATGATATCATAAATCTTGGAATGAACTAACCGCAGTTTTGTGATCAAACCAAAATTAGAAAATTTATCGGCATTCGTGATTTATTGACAAGCATTTTTATGCGCAAATGTTAATGTAGATAAAAGGGAAGAAAAATATGTAACCTTTCTTTGGAACGTAGATGCATCATTTGCACCCTTTGGAGATTCACTACAATAGTAAAAAAATAAAAGAAAAATTTAGTTACTATTTCACTACAATGACGAAGCAGAAACAACCCAGATTCAAAACATAAACTATGGATTTTTTGAATGAACTTACTTACAAAAACACCAATATAAGTGACTGAGAGAGCTTAAGAAAACAACTTATTCCTTCTTTGATTACAGAAATAGCTTACATGTAAACGCTTGCATGATAAGAACTTCAGTTTATTTGGGTACATCTTAATCAATCGCTTAAATATATGTTATTTATATCATTGAAGTGTGAGTATGGTTAAATTGTTTTCAAATAGTTGTGAGCTATTTTCATAAGCCATCAGGAAGAACTTAATTGAGCTGTTTTATGAAATGCACCCTATATACCAATTAAGCTATTTCTATAATCAAAATATGAGTGTGGTCAAACTGTTTTCATTTAGCTGTAAGTTGTTTTCATAAGTGAATAAAAGGTGGATCCATCTATATGACTAATCCTCAATTTTTTTTACCAAATTCCAACATATTGCACCTTTTATTATTGAGGAAATGTAGTTTTGTTTCCGTAAAAAAAAGTTGCTTTCAGAAGTTATCACTGGCAACTAATTGAAACAAGGTGAATACAAGTTATTTTTATGCACTCTCTCAAACATCTCAGTGCTTATATATGTCATAAACTAAGCCTACATATGATGTAAATAAACTAAGCCAAAATATGATGTAAATAAGCTCTTCCAATTGCACATACAATAAGCTACGCCAGGAGCTTATCTAAACAAGCTGAAAACAACATAAAAATATCATAATATGGCATAAGTTATTTTCATAAGCTCTCTCCGAAACCATTATAGATGTCATAAACTAAGCCTAAATATGGTGTAAGTATGCTCTTTCAATTGCACATACAATATGCTATACTATGAACTTACCGAAACAAGTTGAAAACAACTTAAAAATATCATAATATGGCAAAAGTTATTTTCGTAAGTGATAGAATCCATAAGTAAAAAATGATGCTGTATTGTGATATATCTTTCTCCTGGGCTCTACATGAACACAAATGATAACCAGAGTCAAAGACACCTGCCATAGAGAGTACCCTCCTAACCAAATTCCTAACAAATAGCAAAAAGGAATCATCCTCTACACAACTCTCTCCCTCAAATAACCGCAATCCCTTCTAAGTATTGGGTTCCAATGCTTTGAGCCCAAAAGCTTATCTATCCCTATCCAACACTCTGTCAATAAGCTCTCCCCCAAACACTTAAGTACTTATATATGTCATCAAATAAACTCTTCAAATTACAAATACAATAACCACTTCAATAAGTAGTTTTCTCAATCAAACCCTTTAATATACCAATTAAGTTAGTTACACTAACAATCATAACACAAAAACATACATTAAATACAACATCACGGGTACTAATTTGATAAAACTGAAGTGATTTCACGTTGTTAAGAGTTTGATGTTGGATGTAATAAGCCCTGAACATAAGTTTATAAATGGAGGTAGTCCTTACATTACAAGCCAGTTATGTAAGGATGAGTTACGCCCAATACAAAATCCTAATATGTTACAAAGCCTATTCAAATCAGTTGGACCACACGCTATCAGGTCACCGCTTTCAAATCAGTCGAGTTACGCTCTACATGTTTAGTCATGGACTTGAGGGAGGTGTTAGAGTTCCACATTGGATGTGATAAGGCTTCAACAACAACAACAAAGCCTTATCTCACTAAGTGGGGTCCGCTACATAGATCAAATTACGTCATAATGTTCTAGCATATACCATATTTGGATCCAACTTATTAGTATCTAAATCTTACCTAATAGTTAGTTTTTCAACCTCTTGTAATTTGACTATCATCCATCTGATCTACTTTCCTTACTACAAAATCTACACGTCTTCTCTCTACATGCCAAAACCATCTAAGCCTATTTTACAGCATCTTTTCTACTATAATAATTAATTGTATAAATGAGACTAGGCATCACCTTACAAGCCGGCCGGTTTTGTAAGGTTGAGTTAGATTCAACCTAAATTCTAACATATGTAATTGTATTGTATTGTATTGTATTGTATTGTGTGTATTAGGTATTTGTGTCTGACACAGACACACACGTGTCAGACACCACTCAGACACACCTTCAATCAGAAGAGTCAATGCTAAATAGATTACAATACCAACATTAACACTAGACATAAGCCGTAATTTGATTAACAAGATTAAAACTATTGAATATAACCACACACTTCTTCGTGTCTGACACAGAAACACGTCTTCAATCAGAAATGTCAGTACGCGACGACAATTAAATAAATGATGAAGGTAAGTGACTAACTAACTGACCTCTCTCTCCATCTCAGCAAAGCTTCAAGAAGTGGAACAGGAGTATGCCGTGCAACCATAGCAAGTGAATCCAAAACTTGTTCATAGGCCGGATCAGATGGTCGCAGGTATTGCCCATCCTATCGTACACCCGCACACGCAACAATAATAATAATCAATTAATTAATTGAAGAAATTTGAAATTATTATTAATCGCAATAATAACAGAGTAATTAAATAAACTAACCTGAGCTTGAGCGGTTTCAATACGACGTCGTGCGAGAGGAAGGAAGCGCTGAAGAAGAGCATCGACAATCAACTTCGCAGCACTCCCTGCCTTCATTTCAATTCAATCAAAAATACTTTATAATATAATAATAATCCTCATTCGATTTATTTGTAATTTATGCTTATATAAGATTATTATGAAATGAATGAGATTATTATAGTTATAAGATTATGAAATGAAATTGAATAAGAAGGTTTGATGAGGGTTTGGGAGTTGAAGAGTGGAAGAAGAGGAGGAGGATCTAATTGGAATGTGATTTTTAGGTTTTTTATTTTTTTATTTTTAATTTTGCTTTGTATGGGAATTGAAATGGAAACCAGCTTTGAAGCTTTGGTCATGGTGGACCCTACGTCTAAACTAAATTAGTCATAATTAAACTCTTGTCTTTGTTGGGAACAATTATTATTATAAAAAAAAATTAATTTAATAAACCTTCAATTTATTCGTTAAATTAATACTCTATTTATTTTAAATTCATTATTATTGGTCTCTTACCCTCCTTTACAAACCCATGCTTGAAATCCATGATTATAGATGAGAGAAATGAGTTCAAATATGCTTCATTTAAGGTCTCATCCATTTAGTGCATGGATTCATGACACATAGCAAAAAAAATCATCCAAGAGTTGAAATTAAAATAAGTATTTTTTTATAATAAAATACAGTTAAAAATAACAACAAACGTGTTCCTTTTCCCTTATTTCTATGCATCATGGTTTTGAAGAATTGGACTGATGATATAGGGGTCTGGATTTCCTGCTGTTTCAACAGGACGCTGTAACAGCACAAGATCGTCTGATCTGAATCATGTGGTTAATATAATTTGAAGTGATTTGACAACCGAATTAATTTAAACTGCATGATCTATAATCAACGGTTAAGATGCAAAACAAAGCAGTGGCAAAACAACATGCTTTTTTACAGCATGGAATCTCAGTCCATGATATAGCGCGAATTTTAGTATTTACTCGCAAAATGATAATTATCGTGTTAGTTAATCAAAGAGTTGTATAAAACTACAAAGGTTGTGTTTTAGTTCATTTTGTTCTTAAGTTTGATCAAAAGTTGTCTGTTAACCAAATAGTGAATAACAGTTCAACAATAATGTAGAAAGTTACGTTGGGAAGGACTTAGGTAACTTTTTATATAATTGTTCTTCTTAATTGATTGTATGTTTTATGTGATTCAGATATAACTCCATTTATTGTATGTATTCATGTCTGGCAAATGACGTGAAATCCATTGTATCAATCGACTTTCGATGCGGAGCAAAATAGTTGACTGACATATGTTTGGATAGTTGAATAAGAATATAAACCTAACCGTATGTATAAGCATTAGTATATGTACATGGTTTGAAACAGATCCCTTAAGTAACAAGTTGATGTCTCGTTCTTGCTAAATCAAAATATCATTTGCAGACATCGACAATAGTATTAAGTAAAGATTTAAACCAAATATTACATTGAATACACATATCATATACAACCATTTAGATTAAGAGTAATACATCAAATCCTAGCTACTTACGTGGTTTAAAATCCATCGACACTTTATGTGGTACGTATTACACAAGATATAAATATGTGCTCTTAGATCAATGAAAAACACACATACTTTATTTTTTCTAAAAATTTCATCATGTCAAACATCGAACCATGCACACTTTCAGCCAGGGGCGGTTTTACCCCAACAAGGTTTGAAGAAGATGCATGGATGAGATGAATTTATTCCCCACCTATAAGTTGGCTGAGTTGGAGAGACAACTTACCAGTTTCTTTCATGAATATGGTGAAAACCATATTGTGTCTCGTATAACTGTCAAGTCCCACTTGTAGATATGAGTTCAGACGCTGACGAATGGACTTATGTTTAACATCCAGAGATCAAGGATGATTATGACATACGTTCCGCATTTTCCACTTATGTTCGTTCAAACTGCAAGTGTAAAAAGTGTCATTGAAGAAAGAAAAAATTTATTGGACCTAAAACTCATTGAAGAAAAACAAACGGGTTCAATATTTTTAATAGTCAAGTCAGTTAAATTAATTAACATTATATTTTCAAATATGATGTATGACTCATACTTGAAAAAAAGATTGTTAGGTTCAAATGTAAAAAAGTGGTAGTGGGATCCTAGTGTATCAATTTGCTGATGTCTGATGTCGGTGACTCACGCGTGAGAGAAAAACTATTAGGTTCAAGTGTGGGTGGTTAATCGTATACATCGATTAGAAATGAAGGAAATCTATATCTATCTATATTATATATATGAGAAATGCTAGGGACACACCCTCTAACACACTCCTTTTAACACACCCAATTAGAAATGATGTGGCTTCAAATAATTGGGTGTGTTAAAAGGAGTGTGTTAGAGGGTGTGTCCCTATCATTTCTCTCTATATATCTCTTATTACTTAAAGTTAACCCGTAAGCAATATTTTGCCCTAGACTTACCCTAATTTCTCTGCTTAATTTTACTATATTAACCCTATTTAATTTAAACAAAATATTAATTGTTATGGAAATCAAAATAAACAAATCGCTCCATCAAAATAAACAAATCACTCCTAATTTTTCTGCAAAATTAACAGATCCTCCTATTCTTATCCATAACAAAAAAACAATATATCGCTCCTATTATTTCCTTTTATTAAAAAACAAAACAAAATCATATCCAAACTAAATATCAAAATCGTTTCCTATTTTTGTGATACGTTTCCCTCCAACCTAAACTAATTATCCTATTTTTATGAAAAACAAATCAAAATCCTTTCCAACCTAATTATCCTATTTTTATTGAAAACAAAGCAAAATCGTTTTCAAACTAATTATCCTATTTTTATTGAATATAAAGCAAAATCATTTCCAAACTAATTATCCTATTTTTATTGAAAACAAAGCAAAATCGTTTTCATTGTTTCCTTTCTGTTACTCTTAAACGAAATCACTCATGCGTATCAAAACAAATCACCCTAACCGTTGCTAAACAAATAAAATTTGTCTCTTCTCTCATTTCTCCTAGATTTCCATCGCCTCCTTTCATACCTTCCTGGTTCATCTTCTCTCTCTATTATGTTCCCATCGCCTCCACTTTTGGCACCGTGGTCGGAAGACCACCGTCGATGGAGGTCTGCAATTTGTTCTTTCTTAATTTCTTATTCAACTTTTTCTTTCTCAATTTGATATCGATTTTGATTTACAATTTAAATGACAATTCCATTGTTAGTTATACTATTCCAATTCCATTTTGATTTTGGTTGATGATTCTATGGCAGATTTCAGCTTTTGATTTGTCAGTTTTGATTCTATTCAGCTTTTGATTCAGTTTGGTTTCATTTGCAGTCATTTATAACTGGTGTAGATTTGGTCACCATTCCATTTCACTCACCATTCTAGGTTTCATTTGTAGATATATATATGCTCATTAGTGATTCATTTTAAAGGTAAAGTTGTTTACTTAACCACAATTTAGCTATTTGTACGTGGGACAAATGCAATGCAATGTTTAGAAATTTTTTATTTTTATAAATTTATTCCTAATGAATATCAAGTTATTGTAGGGATGGTTTGAATATCAATTTATTGTAACGATGATTTGTGTAGTATATAAATAACTAAATTTGATGAACAATTCAATTTAAGACAATTGTATAAAAATTTGCATGCAAGTATATCGCTTTTCTTTTATGAGAATCTTAGTTTAGCTTTTAAATTTTTCATGATTTTTCTATGTTTTACTAATACACATACTGCCCCTTCTTCTGTCACACAGTTTACCCATGATGTTCACCATTGAGAACTCTATTAAAAGTGGAT
>Ga0228710_1003912_pt1 | contig 23612 bp, 6 predicted proteins | sample MedpolnodulmetaG_FD_177995 | JGI IMG/M metagenome (GOLD analysis project Ga0228710, IMG submission 177995) | Root nodule microbial communities from Medicago polymorpha collected in Santa Monica, California, United States - pink nodules | ecosystem: Host-associated > Plants > Roots > Nodule...
GGTACCATTCACCAGTAGAGAGACGATAGCATTCCTTCTCCGACGACGAACAAGAGTCGAGTGGAAATACTTAGAATTTTCATCCCCATCCTTCAACCACCGGATTCGGGACTGCTGCCAACTGATACTAGCACTCGCGAGGGACAGACAGTGAATGTCATTAGTTACGGACCGCAATTCTTGAATTTCCCCTTCAGACAGCGTGCCCGCTTCCCCACCTTCATCTAACTCTGACAGACGATGTTTTAGAACATCTATCCTTCCAGGAATATTCTTTGTATGAGTTGAGTGCCATTCCTTTAGCGCCAAATTTGATCTGTTTCAGCTTCTCACGCATGACGTAACCGCCTTATTCATGAAAATAAAACACAGCTATTAACACTACACACTTTCTCTATTATTTTTGCTATTTCTATTTTATATTTAGACTCCTAAAAAAGTTAACCCAGAAATAAATTATGAAACCAAGAAACGAACGCACTCTAAGAGAATTGATCAAAGTTATCCATTCAAAATAATATTGATAGGCCAAGATCAAAATTTTGTCTAAGATTTTTCAACAAAATTTATTAATTACATAATCTTTCTTGTTTGATTGTCCCAAAACAAAAAGAATGGATATATAGTTTGGAGAAATCAAAATCTCACAGTCACGAAATCTCTGTTGGATTTTACTACATATATGCTCAAACTGCACTGTTGCTACATACCTTTAATATTTATTTTATTTTATAACCGAAAATACGAAATTTAAATCTGAACCGTCCAGATCATGATCAAACGGTCACTAATATTCTTAATGCGTGCAATATCGACTAAAGAGGAGTCGGATCCCTAATTGACCAATTACTATATATATATATATATATATATTAGATATTCATTTAAGGGTTAAATAAGTTTTTCGTCTATATATATACCAAATTTTGATTTTAATCTCTAATAAATAAAATGAGATATTTTCATTCTCACACAGTTATTTGTTTTGTTTTTAGTCTCTAATAACCAATTTATGTTCATATAAATGTTAAAATTATGACTTTTTTATGTTAAAGATGTGTTAATGTTATGTCAATTTATTATCTTCAACCCTAATATGTTCATCTTATATTCAACAAATGTCACAAACTTGTCAAAATTGTATCCATTAGAGACCAAAAACAAATCAAAAAATTTGGTGAGAATGAAAACATTCAATTTCTTTTTTAAGGAAAAACATTCAAATTTATTTTTTATGGACTAAAATTAAAAATTTGTTAAATTTAATAGACACGAAAAACTTATTTAACCTTTATTTTCTTTTTAGTGTATTTAACCCTTCATTTAATATATAATATATAGTTTAATATATAATATATAGTGTGTAGGTAATTTTATTGTTAGATTGATCAACATGTTGATGTTTACGGACAAGCTGTATTGTAATGTTTTGATCAGAAAATAGGTATTCGATTTCGTGGGGTATGAAATCTCAATCAGTTAAGAAACACATTAGAATAATTATCACAATATGTTTTATTTGACTTGCCATCTGCATGGAATTGAAAAACAGAAAACAAAGGCAGACGGTTTGAAAGTAATTTTCTGGATGCTATACTTACACGCCATTTGAATTAATCGTTAAGATTTAATTTAATCTGATTTTGACACCTTCTTTACTTCTTTCATGCCAATCAAATTAAATTGCTGATAAGAACAAAAGAAAATTGCATAAAACTGATCATGACAATTCCCTCATGTTAGTTAGTTAATCCGGTTCACTTTATCTTTTTGTTAGAATCAATTAAAGTATCGGTTTAAACAGCTAACGAGTTTTTTTTATTTTTTTTTATTTTTTATTTTAAGGAAAACAGTTAACTAGTTAGTCTCTAGTAATATTATTTCGTCATCCAATGCAACAATCTTATACCATGTACAATTTAACTCTCTACACTACTTAAAAAGCAGAGAATTCTTGATATCTATAAAATAAATAAATGAGGGAAGGTACCCATAAAGCAAAATTGACTCAATTTCATTTTAAAAAAAAAATCTATTCTTTAATTATAAAATTTAATGTCCATCAAAAATACAATTTTATCCATTTTTAATATTTTGACACGTCATCAAAATTATACTCGTTAAATAACAAAAAGTGATTTATCGTTAAATGAGTGGAAGTTTTTTTTTTTTTTTGTTGACAAAATCGTTAAATGAGTGGAAGTTGGTATTATCATATAGGCAAGAAAACTTTGTGATATGAAAGGCTTCACCATAAAAAAATGCAAATTAGTTCATGTAAGAAAATAAAATATCTCTTATTTCTTTATGACAAAATTTGTTGATAGAATTTGTGACAGATTTCACATTTTTCTAAATTTTTGTCACAAGTTCAATTTTTCCGACTAATGTTATAAGATGACAAATTGTAATTGAAACGAGTAATGTACTCTTGTAACCTTCACAGTTTAGAAGATCAGAAATGATCTTATTTTTATAAGAGATACTCCAACTCATTACAAGGCGAGTATAGAAAAGAAATAGTACAAGAAACAAAAAGGAAAGCAACTACTAATGATGAAACGAACAAAAAACAAAATAAAGCATCAAAGTGGTCAACACTAATCGCTATTCTCAAACAAATAAAGATCTCATCCATGCAAGGTCCAAAACCCATGTATTTGTGACCAATGCCCGAAATTGATGACAAAATTACCCTTCTCATATACACTTATCATGCTAGAAAGACGTCAACTGCCCATTCTCAAAATACCTAATTAGCTCATATAGAACTAGTTTGTCTTTGATCCAGGGTTAGATCACAATAATGAGATATCCTACCACCAATCAGGTGAATTTCGAGAGTTCAAATTTCGACTAAATAAGGTTGAAGTCGCGAGTTGCATACCATACCTAGAAACCATTTTCAAGCTGATACTTGAATATGACACTTGTCAAAATGTTTCTACCATTCAGATCCATCTAAAACGTTTGATCATATTCAAGTATCAGCTTGAAAAAGGTTCTTATCAAAGCCGATAAAGAGTCGTATCTATGCTATGAATGATATGTTTCAATTTATTGGGTTTTCTTTATTACATGTTAGTCGTTGTTATCTTATGCTTTAATCATCCTTTATTTCTTTTGTATTTTGGGTTCAATTGGTTACTCTTTACATATTAAAATGAGTTTAAATCTCACTTTTAAAAGCTAACTCATAAGATAATCGTGCCCAAAAAGATATATACATGCACAAAAATCGCAAGAATATGATACTCCAATCTAACTTCAATAGTTTTAACGAGAGGTGATGAAAATTGTGAGCAAATTCTTCTTAAGCTTGCTGACAACATCTACAAGTATATGTGTCCGTACGTAGCTCGCCAAATTTGTTACTGCCACGTTTCCATTTAAAGGCATGATGACTTTGGGTTTTGCAAGCTATCTCTTGCATTGATTAATGAAGATATGATTTGTTGATTTTCATCTACTACACGAGTTCATTAAGATAAAAGCTGGATGAGCCTAAAGAAGCAAAGTTCAGTTCATGGAAAATTAATTGATTGCATAATTGCTCATGAACAGGTGAATATAATTTCTCATTATATCGTTTTTTGTAAAAATTATATTAATTTTAAGCTGGATGAGCCTTTAAAAAAATATTAATTTTAAGATGGTTAATAAAATATATATCAATTACTTGATTTTATACTTCTTTTGGTTTGAATATCAATATCAATTACATTACTGCAGTTATATTAGCTACAAAATATATTAAGATAAACTATACAACTTTGGATGATAACAATAATAATAAAATTATAATCTAGGACTTATAACTCTCCAACAACTTTGCCGATATTGCTTAGAAACTGCTTCAATAGTTTACTAAGGACACAATTATCTGATGTGCACAAAATGAATCAGTCTAGGATCAAGGAGAGATGTCCCTTTAGTAAAAGCTATACGGTAACAAACAATTGGAGTTGATTATATTAACTTGGTGCTATGGTAATTTGTATAATAATGGATTGGGTTTGAAAACGAACGGGTCTTCTATCCTCATTTTTGTATCAAAATAATATAAGTGAGGTTTTTTTAGTAGAAAATTGTGTACCTGAAAAGAGGTTTTTTCAGTATAAAAGTGTGTACTTAAAAAACGGTCAAGAATTAGCCTTTATAATGAAGGTTTTTATTAAGGAATGTGACAAAGAAATTAAGGGAGAATGACATAAGATAATGTATCTATTTAAGTACACATAAACATAGGGCACAATTGTCTTGTGAAGACAACAAAAGTGACTTGCCATCCACAACCCTAAACCAACCCCTTTCCCTTCACTTTCTTATATATATCTTCTTCAACACTTCTCTCTCATGTGCTTGATGTTCAAGACTTTTGTTGCACCATAATTCTATAAACAATATCTACAGCACCCTCATCATCCTCTACAACTACCATAATCCACACATGGAGGATTCTTCTTCTGCAGCTGAAGACACCAAGAGTTGTCCACGTGGTCACTGGCGACCCGCTGAAGATGAAAAACTTCGTCAACTTGTTGAACAATATGGTGCCCAAAATTGGAATTCAATTGCTGAAAAACTCCAAGGAAGATCAGGTATGTATTATGTAATATTAATTGGCTTATTAGCCTCCTTATTTAATTTTCAAAAATTAAACTAATATTGTTTCCATCAATTAATTATTATCTCATATACTGATCTTGTATATAAAAGAAAAAATTGGCAACAATGCCAAAGCAAATCAACGTGATTAAGGATTTCCTTCTCACTGCCAGAAGGAAGGATGCGAGGTCAGTGAGAATCAAGAGGAGTAAGGATGTGGTTAAGTTCAAGGTCAGGTGTGTTTGACGTTGAGAAAGCTGACAAATTGAAGCAATCACTTCCTCCAGGTTTGAGTGTTCAAGACCTGTAGAGGTATTGGACGAGAAATCAAGGAGAGGCGTTTGTTTCATTCTTGAGAGTTGGTTTTGTAACTTGAGATTGTAGCCATGCCAGGAAATGGTTTTTGTAATAGACGTGAAATTATCTTGTGTTTTATTTTTACTGTGGAATTTGAATGATGAACAAGTGGTAGAATTGAACAAAAAAATATAAAAGAAAAAATTAATCAATATATAATTTTGTTTCCTTTTAATTGGCAGGGAAAAGTTGTAGGTTGAGGTGGTTCAATCAGCTAGATCCAAGAATCAACAGGAGACCTTTCACAGAAGAGGAAGAAGAGAGACTACTTGCGGCTCATCGGATTCACGGAAACAAATGGGCACTAATTGCAAGACTTTTCCCTGGTAGAACTGATAATGCTGTGAAGAATCATTGGCATGTTATAATGGCTAGAAAACAAAGAGAACAATCCAAGTTATGTGGCAAGAGAAGTTTTCAAGAAGTTTTTTCTAACTCCTCTATACTTAACTTCCCTTACACGACGAGAATTGGATATGAGAATGGAAGATTCTATGATAATACACCTTCTAGTTCTCTTGCCTCTTGGAATTTTGCTTCTGTGTCAACAAAACCAACCACTACTACTACTAGTCTTTTACCTGATAATTGCATCACAAGAAAAGGATCTAATATTTATAAAGGCTCAGATAGATCATTTCTCTACAGAATTTGTCCAAATCAAGCATTCTCATCACTACCAAATTACAAGAGGGTTGCTTCAAATGCTTTTGGTTTTTTAAATTCTTCTGGTGATGGAAGGATAAAGAAGGATTTGGTGAGTAGTTTATGTGATAACTCATCAACCTTAATCACAAACTTAAAGTCTTCCACGGAGAAAGAGCAGGATCGCGATGAGGTCGAAATTGAGCATCATAAAGAAGTTCCTTTCATTGATTTTCTTGGTGTTGGTGTCTCTTCATCATAATAATTAAACTCATGAAGTATTTAAATACATATTTAACTTCATGTAATTCATATCTATATATACTCTATAGTGTAGTTTTCTAGTTAGCAAATAGAAAACTTAGTTCATCTGCATGATGCTGCCTCATTTTCTAAGGTTAATTAATTAGGATTAGAGTGAAATTTTACAGTTTTTTTTTTTGTTTAGTTTTTTTGTTTTTGTTTAGTCTCTGAGGGATAAAGCTTTAAGTGTGGATCAAATGAAGGGTAGTGTGAGGAATACATTTGGTGCGAGCGTGTGGCTTGGATCATTCTCTATGAATAAGTAAGGTATATTGAAAATTTGCAGACATTCATTGAAATTTCTTGTTTCTATGTAATATATAGCAACTATGATTTCACTAATTAAGAACAAAAGTGGTTGCAGATATAGCTATCTTTCATGTGATAGTAGCATTTATTACCATTGCATGGTTGTAGACTAGCTTGTTGTTGTAGCTATAATTAAATTCTTAATTATGAACATAATCCATGCACAAGAGTACATGAGATTTGATTGATGCTTTTGTTTTGATATGTACAATATCATATATTGGAAAGTATAAAACTAGAAGAGAGTAAATTATATAATTATAAATTGCATATATACCTAAATATATCATTTTTCGATAATTTATTTGAATTTTTTCCCCGAAAACAATAGAGTCAGAATTAGATCAAAGTCTTTGTATATTCTAACATATTGTAATTAAACAACCTTTCATGTTACGGAAGGTAGCTCTGTTAGTCTTTCTTTTTTTCTTAGTTGTGTGTTCTTTTTTGTATTTAAGTTGGAGTATCATTAGTATTCATTGTTCTATTACTGTAATTCTTCTTTTGTTGTTTAAAAAGTTGTAGATGCTTATTTTAGTATAGACTATAGAACGTGTACGCGGATTGTTTGAGCTAGCATTCAAAAGTCAAAACTATCAATTTTTTATGACCTAACTATACACTTTCTATTCTTATATATTTACTTTAGTAAAAAAATATTTATAGTTTATTTAACTAGTGTATGATTTACAGTTATATATGGTAAAAAAAACACACAATTATATTTGTTTTGAAAATAATTTATAATTGATTTAGATTTAACAATATATAGTAAGACTCCGATTAAGTATCTTGACCTTCTTGTGGGGCCAACACGCACAAGAAGAGTTGGAGTTGGAGTTATAAGTATGTCAACATTAAAAGAAGGGTTGTCATACTAAACTCGGCTCTAAATAGCATCTCGATCTTCTATCTCTCTTTTTTGAACACATCTATAAAAGTTTTGGAAGCAAATTACGCAAATCCAAACACACTTTCATCAAGGTGGCTTAAAATAAGAAGTTGGCAACAAAATATCCTGGATCAAATGGGAGGATGTTTGTAAGCAAAAGAGAAAGAGAAATGTGGCTTTGGAGTTAGAGAGTTGAGAATTTTTAACGTGGATTTATTGAGTAAGCGGAGGTTGTAGTTAGGTTATCATGGACTCGAATATGTATCAACGGTACTTGCTAGGTTATCATGGGTGTGGAGGGATTAAATTGTGTGTTTGTTGTTCCATTGAGACAACACAACTTTTGTTTCTTACCCATGTGTTTTATGTTTCTTGTTCTCAAAGGATACTATCATACTAATATATTATACGCATCAATTATGTGACTCTTTGCAAGTGACAGAGTTAGTACATAGTGTGAGATTTAACATTTTCACCATTATGACAATCTTTTGGAGCAAATTAAGTCATTCATGTCGAAAGAGTGAATGATCCTTATTTATCATATACTTGGAGAAGACAACACATGTGCAATTTGTTTTTGTAAAGACGGGAGCAAATACTAAGTCTAGTTACTTTACATGATCCTTACTTTGTATTAAGCGTGACCATTTTGGGTGAGTTGTTAGGTGTTTCCTTTTTAAGGATGAAGTTTTTTTTTTACTTTTTTTCTTTCTTTCAAGTAAACAAAAAATAATCTCAAACAGATAAATTGATCTTAATCGAATTAGCGTACCTTGTACTATGTTTATTTATATTATTATATTTGTCATTCAAACAATAAATACCAAATGAATAATAAACAAACCACTACTATGAATTTTATTTTATTTTAAAGATGAATATATATGCAATATCAATGTAAAGTTATTTTAGATTACATCTAATCACAACTCTTCAGTTTGCAGCATCATGTTTGAAATCACAACTCTTCATGACCTTAAATTGACCTTAACCAAGTGGTTTAACATGATATGCAAATGAATATTGTTTGTAGAACAATTTTATAGATGGCATTTCACGTTTTATTTTCTCTTAATTTTAACATATACACATGTAAATAATCAATGCTTGAGTGAAGGATCAATTTATGGCGACTTTCAACTACTACTTATACACGTGATTCCATTCTAAACCCAAATAAAAGTATACCCTGACGTAAAATAGTCACTGGAATCAAACAATGACCTCATAACTGTCAGTTTGGACATATGCCAATAAAATACAAAATGAGGTAGGATGAAAGGTGTGTGAAAAAGGTCATACATATGAAGTGTATTGAATACATAGTATGTAAAATCATCGTACACATTCATTTGTTATATAAATTAAAGGTTTTATCTATTTAATTGACGTCCAAAAAATGTTGAATTATTTAAATTTAATGTAATCAAATAAACTATTATTTTTTCTACCGGAGTAATCAAAGAAACTATTAGACAATAATAGTTACTGTATACTCCCTCCGTTGCATATTATAAGAAAAAAAAAAATCACACTTATTAAAAAAACTAAAACATAGTAGTTTATAACATTGTTTTTTGTGTTATCTTTGAAATAAGTTTTATAGGAAGATGTAAAAACAATTTTCATTGGTTGTTGGTTATTGAGAAAATGAAAGAGATAGCAAATTGAATGCACTTTGCATTTAATTTTTCATTGGAAAAGATAATTTTTCAAACAACATAATTATATATAATAAAAATTGGTCTTTTTTGCTTATAATTTGGGACAAAGAAAATGAGTTTTTTTTGCTTATAATTTGGGACGGAGGGAGTATTTCGGATGCAATTTAAATTTTTCATGGAATAAATTTAAATTTAAAGGAGTATTAAATGAAATCAACTATTTTTAAGATGTTTCCTTAGTCTTAATAAATTAGAGTATTTATTTCTTATAAAAAGAGCTTGGTGGAGTATATGGAACCATTCCCAAATAGGGGAGAAAATTTCTATCTAGCACCCTTCATATTCACTCTGTTATAGATGTTCAACACTTGCTTGCTTCAACTTTTAAAGATTAATAAATTGAATTTAATTAAAATTAGCATCAACTAAACCCAAGGGAGGAAAGAAAATCATCATTCACTGAATCCTAAACTAGACCAATTCACCCCATTTACACAAGAAATTAATACACTTATTGATTTGTAAATTCAAACTTAAATCGTGAATAAAGTTTATTTCTAAGAGTTATTTTAATTTGTAAAAAAACACCTAACTAATCATAGTTGTAACTTGTAAGTCCTCACCTTGCCTACTTAGGAATCTTGGGTTAAAATGTAGTCATATGCTTTGTTTATGCAGGAATCTCTTGATTGTGCTGAGGTTCCCTAACCGCACATCAACATACCCAACATGTGTACCCTTGATTTGGATTCCCTGCTTTTCATGTGGGAAAGGTACCCTACCTTTCAGTCAATATTGTTCATCGAATGATCAATTAGTGTACCAAATTAAGCATGTGTCCAACTCTTTATTTTCAAAAAGAAAAGTTAAAACAAATGAACATGATATCTAAAATTTGGCTCTTTATCAGTTTTTTACTAAACAAAATGTTGTAGAGCATTACACTTTTTAAATCTACTTCTTTGTATCTGGACGACGATACCTACATTTGAATATGCATTTAGTTTTCAATTTGTGCGTTTCAATGCTGTTTCACCGCAACTTTATGAAAACTACTAACGTAGACTTTTGTATTTTTTTTTCTTTCATAAAACGAAAAGGAAAAAAGAGGAATTAATAAGAATTATAATGATAGAGTGACCTTGCTACCACGATCCAATGAGATTTAGGTCTTATCGCTTCAATTCGTCAATTGAATATGAATTAATGTATCTTGCCTCTAAAAAAAGGAAAAAGTAGAGAGAAGCCCGGTAAGGGAAAAAGCGTAATGACAATTAAAATAAATAAGAAACGTGTCTATTAGAAAATATGGGGGTGCGAATAGTTGGTTCAATTGTAGAGTAATGTCCAACCAAGCTTCACGGGTGGGCTACATACACTTTAAGCAAAGTTAGAAAGTTACTCTTCACACATCCACCGTTTATTTTCAGGTACCTTGAATTTGACGAAAATATTCTCAACGGTAGCTAACTATCGTATGAGGGACTTTTTAAATCGGTAACACTAATATAAATCATAATTGAACCGATCTAAAATGTGGCAAACGACAGTTAACTACCACTCAACCGACGGTAATTACATTTTTAGAGCAATTAGAGGGTGTCTACATATCAACTCTCAAAGTTAAACACTCATAATTGGCATTCTTAGTGGAGAAATTGCTTTAATCATTCCAAGCCTCAAAGCTCTGGGCCTCAATTTGCTGCCCCCTAAATTCACGCTGCTTTGGGGTACAAGTGATTCCCCCACCTGTTGTAAAAAAAAATCTCCACCACAAAATTAGAATAAAATATGTGAAATGTTAAAGGGTACACTACACTAAATTATTTATTGAAGCACCACAGCTCAAATTGCAGTAAAATTAAATAGTTGAAGAAAAAAAAGGGAGAGGATGGTAATGTCGGTACCTAGCTAGTAAGTAGCATCCAACTTAAAAAAAAAAAAAAAACTATTGAATGATTGACCTTAAATATTGAAGAAAAGCCACCAACCTATCCCTGCTTGTGTCCACAATATTCAACCTACACAATATTAAAACACTTTTGGTCCCATAGCTCAACAGATTCATCAATTCCATTATATAAAGGGATAAGTCTCAACCTTGCAAACCAACTCAACCATTTCACTAGAATTGCTATAGGCTTCTATAGTTATACAAAGAGAAAGAGTGAATATGTCTGAGGGAAGAGGCAGTGCATCTATGAACATGGTCACTGTAATTTCACTCCTGTGCCTTTTGGTTCTGGCTGAAAGTGCTAATGCAGCATCTTACACTGTTGGAGGACCTGGGGGATGGACTTACAAAACTGATACTTGGCCTAATGGGAAAAAGTTTAGAGCTGGTGATGTGCTCAGTAAGTTTAAATTTAATTTGTCATACATACTGATACAAATTAATTTAATTACAGTACAATTGGGATATTTGATGAGAACAAAACTATATATAAGTCTTTTCTCAATTTTACAAAATTGGTTTGGAAGAAATTAAGTTGTAACTTTAATTATATATATTGATATGGTGATTGATTGTTGCAGGCTTCAACTATGATTCAACCACACACAATGTGGTTGCTGTGGACAAAAGTGGATACAACAACTGTAAGACACCGGGAGGTGCTAAAGTGTTCAGTTCAGGGAGTGACCAAATCAGGCTAGCAAGAGGGCAAAACTACTTCATATGCAGCTATCCTGGTCACTGCCAATCTGGGATGAAGGTTTCCATCTATGCAGTTTAGTGACTATAGTCCATAGTAGTTAGTTAATTAATGGTCAATCAGCTAGTGGTATGGTTTTTTAATGGACAAAACTTATGAACAATTCTTAAGGTGCTTTTACGGTTCTTAACTAAAAATACAATTTTTTTTGGATATAACAAACTTTGAAAAAATTATGGATTTAAAGAAATCATGATAAATTTAGTTAAGAATCATACGAAAAGCATCTAAAAAATTGTACGAAGTTTTTTCCTTCTTTAATTACCATAAATAACAGCATGAGTACTAGGCTACCAGCTATATGTTGATTTGGTGATCAATTATTATGTATGTAAAGGGAGTGTGGTGAGGTGGCTTTCTATATAAAATTGTATGTTTGATATTGTTTGTTTTTGTGGTGTGCTGTGTGAGAATATATATGATAGAGATTAACTATCTTGCACTAAAGATTCCTTTATTTGTTTATGGTCAAGTTTATTATTTTCAAAGGCAAATATGTATTGGTAAAGCAGGAACTAATTTATCCAAATCTAGATAAAATATGAAATCTTACTAAAGTATATTGGTCTTGGGTTTTTGCCAATTAAGTTCAAATATGTGTGTGAGATAGTTGTCGTGTGACCGAATAATACGTTTTAAAAAAAAGAACATGCTTGACCCGGCCCGGGTTGAAGAAAATCGGCAGTTTAATGGTTTATCCACATAACCGACTAAATCAGCTGAGTCTCACAGGGTCAACTGCATATCCGATCCAACTAATGACTCGAACCGTTAATATCACCGGTTCACAGTTCGACCGGACGGTCCGATCCGATTTTTAAAACTATGGTCTTTAATATGAATTTTTACTACTTGAGGATTTTCATCCTTCTTTGAGGTTGAGGGGATCTGCCAACAACAATGATTGGTGTTTTCATATGGTATATGGATACGGATTCGGATCCATAATTTTAATCTTTTAATACTTATCATCAAACCCATTAATCCCTTAAAACCACACATTAACTTTATCGATATTTTTTTCTTCTGTGAATACTAAATATTGAGACGTGAAGAATTGCAAGATTAAATTAAAGATTAAATGATTAAAGATTAAATTAAAGATTATATGTAAAACACCAATAAAATGTTTTTAAATTAAACCTATAGAGCTTTTCTGCCACCAATCAAACCACTAAATGATTGAACTTGTCACAATGCCTCATCATGAAAAATATTGTAAATGCCCAACCATCTCAACACTTAAGACCACTAGCTACCAAAAGAAGAACAATTAAAGAATAAATGTTGACTTTAAACAACAAGCCACAAAATATAGGAGTCTAATTTCGCAATCCCTTTAAGTTCAAGTTTTGATAAGGTCTTAGTAACGTGTGTTCTTCTGGTTAGCATTTCCATATTAATAAATCCATTTTAAAGGAAAAATAAAAGACAAGTGGTATGAATTGAAACACGTATTTGTATATGAGCTTATAAATATATGTAACTATGCAAGTTTTTTAAATTGGAAATTTTAATAACTTGGAAATATTAATAACCATACACAATTTTTTCTTTATCGATAAAAATCGAACTCGGTATACAACACTTACGCACCATGTGTACGAACCACTTAAGCTAGGTCATGATGGTATACTCACGTAGATTCTAGCAACAATTTTGTTTTAAAATAATATAAGAATTTAGAAATGTTGATAAAATATGAGACATTTATTGTAAATTATATATTTTTTAACTTTTAATGTTGATAATGAAATGCAGTGAATTTTTTTCCTCAAAAAGGTATTCACGTATCATATCAGTTGTTATTTTGGTAAGGTGATTTGCATGAACCTCTCAACCTTCACTCTTTGCTACTACGGACGTGCATTATTTTTTAACTTTCTTGAAGAAAACCTGCAGGCTGCATATTTTGTTTCTTTTGACGAGGCAAAGCCTTTAACAGGCACTAAAGTCACCAACCACCCCTTTCGAGATTAAACACTCAACCTACCACTTTAATTTCCAGTTACCAACACTACCGCCTATCGGCTACCACCTTCAATCTTATTAGAAGAAGAAAAATAAAAAAACATCAGTAATATAATCATTAATTAATGTAATTTTTTAAATATTTTTATAAATATACCTTCATACAAATTGTGAAACATTAAATTCATTGTTGGAGTAAGCCTTAATAGCTAATCTATTTTGATTGATTTTAGCTTTGTATCATGATATTTAAATAAATATATATTGTAAATATAAAATAATAAGGCATTTCTTTGTTGGTTTTGTTTTGTTTCAAAATAATAATGTCCCTGTAATAGTTGGTCTGTTTAATGGAACATTAAGTATAACTTAATTGTGAGACTTCATTAAACATAAGGACGTTATTCTTAAGTATATGTAGCCAGACTTTATTGTGAAATGAAATATCATTAAAACATGAAGATTATTATGTGGATAAACTGATGATCACATCTCATAGATCATGGATAAAGAGTTATAAAATTTTCACATAGATATAAATATCGGAGTAATATTTATATTAGATTGATCCACACCATGAAAATACTACACAATAAAAGTTATGAAAAGTGTCATAATATATTCTAATAGTGATAGTGGGTTATTCCACTATTTGACCTAAAACCACTATGTACCCTAGATGTTGGAGTCGAGTGCTTTATCATCATTCAAACATCGTCTGTAACAGGATGACTATATAGTTGGTTGATGGGTACTCCACGAATCATATTGAGGGACGTCAGTGACCTAGATGGAATTTGCCCCTTCTAGAAATGTCTAAGGGTTCAATATTGAACTGGACAAGGATGATATACTATGCCTTGTGTTCAACTTATGTCATGGTGGTAGTTTCTCTTTGTCTATTCTTGATCATTCGGGTGATCCCTTGATGTTATGCCTGCATTTTGATGTTTTAGGGTGTACTACACCCCCCCAAATGGTAGTAGTTTTTCCTTGAAGTTACAATCACACTTCATCCTCCCTTATGAGACTATTATTGATGATTTCAAGTCATTTTTTTATAAAAGAAGAAAAACATGAAAGAAAAAGTCACGAAACAATTTAGGGGTGTAGTACACCCTAAAAAACATCAAAATGTAGGTGAAACTTCATCATAAAATTAACTTAATCATAGAGTTAACTTGGTTGTTAAGTAACCATAGTTAGTTAGTATAACCCAAATCTATATAAAGGGGTTATTGTATTGTGTGTTTCATCATGTGTTTTCACAACTTCTCCATTGAATACTTTACGTCTTTAGCTTTTCAACCAACAGTAACAACGTCAAACTAATTTAATTAAGAAATATTTAAGTAATAATCGACCTTAAATATCGACGAAAAGCCACCAACCTGTCCCTGCTTGTATTATGTTCTCAATATTCCATCTACATTATATAATAATAATTAAAACACTTCTGGCCCCATAGCTCAACAAATTGATCAACCAAATTCTATTATAAATACCGATAAGTCTCAAACTTACAAGCCAACTCGACCATTTCACTTATAAATTTCACTTAGAAAATATCAAATATGTCTGAGGGAAGAGGCAGTGCAGCTATGAACATGGTCACTGTGATTTCACTGCTGTGCCTTTTGTTTCTGGCTAAAAGTACTAATGCAGAAACTTACACCGTTGGAGGACCTAAGGGATGGACCTTCGGCATTAAGAAGTGGCCTAATGGAAAATCCTTTGTTGCTGGCGATGTGCTCGGTAAGTTTAAATTGAATTTTTCCATGAAAGCGGGTTGCAACTTTTAATGTACCTTCAATTACTATGAAAATATTTTCTATTTTCATTTTCTAAATTTTGTGTTAATTTTGCTAATATAACAAGGAGAAAGGATACCGTGTTGCGGGCATTTTTGTGCATAAAATTACAACAAAAAGTTGTAATTAGTTTTTGAGTTTAGAAAGATTAATGGGACAATACAATATAGCATATTTGTGCATGGTGTAAATTTAAATTTGAAAAACACTAAATTGTTAAGGAAAATTTTGTCAAAAAAAATGTTGTTAGTGATGGTTAATATTAGAGTTATTTTTATATAATAACTAATTGATTGCTGCAGAATTTGGGTATAATCCAAAGATGCACAATGTGGTTTTGGTGGACCAAACCGGCTACGACAAATGCAAGACACCGGAAGGTTCTCAAGTGTTCAGAACAGGGAGTGACCAAATCGAGCTAGTAAAGGGAGACAACTACTTCATATGCAACATTCCTGGGCATTGTCAATCTGGGATGAAGATTTACGTCAATGCAGCTTAGGGTTCAAAGCTAAGTGACTACATTGATTAATGGTCAACTAGCTAGTGGTTATTTCGATCTCTTTAATTATAAAAAATAATAGTAACGTACATGGGCGAAGGAAACACTTCTGTTTTTTGTATGTTTTAAATAAGTTTGTATGCAAAGTAAAATTTATTTACTATTATATAAATAGTTCTAAGAAAAGAGAAATAAATTGAAATTCGTTCACCAACCAACATACAAAGAATAATAAGATTGATTTTATATATTGTTCACAGATAATTAATTATATACTTCCTAAAAAAAAGATAGTTAGTTCTATTTAAAATAAAAAAAACAGGTAAAAAAGATATATGAAACATTAAAAACTGTGTCATGTATTACATTAAAATTATCGTATTTATGTCATCTAAACACAAAGTTAAAATTAGATTGCAGTTTAAATACTATTAAAGATAAAGAGTATTATCAATATATAAATAATAAAAGGAGGGAAAAAATTTGATAAAATAATTGATTTACAAAGAATAAAGAAAATAATAAAATTTGAGAAAAAATGTAATATGTGAGTTGCAGACCAATCGACATCAATGGAAGCTTGCTGCAAATTATTCTAGCATTCATGTTTTATTGGTTTGATCCCGCCCCAATCATTTATGTTCTGCCAAATGCACCAAGTTGCTCTATTTTTTGCACCAAAAAAATAAATAATGAAGTTTTTTTAATAACAAAATTTAGTTTGTCTATTGGTTTCAATAAATTAAATTTTCTATATTTACTAAGAATGGCGCCAAAAGCATTTCCACAACAGTTATCTTCTTGGAGTTAAGCTTATATCCGCAACTATATACTCCATATTTTGCAGTAAAGATCATTTTGTTTGTTTACACCTACCATGCATGTAGTCATGTTAGGCGGACCTGAACATGGCAGATCTAATTGTTTTTTAATTTTTTTTTTATCAATTTATTATATATCAATACAAACACTTAATTTTTTTTTTTTATGTTTATATGTTTGCCTATATCTTTATTCATATATTAATATAGGGGTCTATTTTTGTGTAATTTATACATGTGTCTATATTTTAACTTTTATATTAATACGGGGACCATTTTTTTTTTAATTTATACACATGTCTATATTTTTACTTATATTTAATACGAAAATAATTTTTGTACAATATGTACATCTTTCTATATTTTTATTCATATATCAAGGCCGGGTGTATGTACAAGTATCCTGCTAGAACATTTGATTCATCAATTTTAACGTATATAGAAAGAGACGTTCTTAGAACAATTAGTAATGATGTAATTTTAGTTCATTTTCAACAAATAGAAAATAAAGAATTTTCTTTATAATTTTGGTTCATACAATTATTTTTAATATAACTTCTTATTAAATTTAATATTATTTAATTATTTGACAAAAAAATATTACCCTAATGATATTGCGAGTTCAGATCCGTCCCTACATCCTCCACATTTGAAATAATATGGTTTGAAGTTGTGGATGAACCATACTTTCATGAATGACATCAATTTCACATGGTTATTAATTAAAGTAACTCTCATGGTCATCTCAAAACCATAACCACCTCCGATAAAATTTAAAATCCGTTCCTTAAAGTTAAAAGGTCAAGCTTACACTCATGGAGAGTCACAACAATTTCATAAAATTACAATGATGTAAAATAAACATAACTTAGAGTCAGGTAGATTATTATAAGCATTTCCTCAACAAATAAAAAGTTAAATTATAAGCATAATTCGCCCCAACTTCCACACTGATTGCTATAACTCAATTGGGAGACACTCCATGTCTGATATGTCCCTCACAAAATTAATGAAGATTAAAATCCTATGCAGCATCGGGCACCCTTGCGTATCAAAATTTGAATAGTATGGATGCTACGCCATATATAGCTAGGATTCGAGCCTATAGTCTCTCAAGGAAATTATTAAAACTCTATTTATTTTTACAAATATAACCTTATAAAAAAATTATGAAACATTAAATACGCCAACTACTAGTATTTAAAAGATAAATATTAGACTAGGGGTATAAATCTCTTTTAAGTAATAAATACACTTTAAAAGTTGTGACAAGATCAATTTTTTTTTTTAATTTCTTTTTCTTATAATAAGGACCGGAGAGTAGAAACTATCTAAGAGAAATAAATAACTTTTCCGTTCATTTTACTTGATTTACTAAATATGTAATATTCAAAAGGGACGGATCCATGTTAAGGCTATGTGGAGCTAAAGCCTCACATCCAACTTCCCTATTTTTTTTAAATTTATAATTAGAATAATAGTTATTTTAATCCCTCAATTTGTAACGAGTAGTCACAATAATCTCACAATATATTAAAATTTTGAAATAGTCTCTGATTTTGCACTTTGTTAGTCAAAATAGTCATGAAGTGACAACTAGTAAGTATATTAAAAGACTAATATGACAATATTAACAAATTATTTTAATGTTAGGGACTATTTTGACTAGTAAAGTGCACAATCAATAACTATTTTAAAATTTGAACATCGAGGGGCTATTATGGTTACTCCTTACACCTTCAGGGACCAAAATAATTATTACCCCTTATAAATAAGACCAACAAGTCAACAACCTTGTGCAAAACTTGTGGAAACAAATAAGTGCAACATATTTACTATGATTTATAAGCATTTGAAGTTGGTTTTGCTTTTGTCGGTAGTAAGTGCAAGTGTTAGCAACTAAGATTTTAGCCCCATATGCACCAAATGTCTGAATCCACCCTTGTATTCAAAATACCCTTAAAAAAAATATAGTATTCAAAATGGATCACAACCAATCATGTGACATACTCTTATTGTTAAAAATAAATAAATTATGTGACATAATCTTGAATACACTAAGAAAGTACTAGAAGCATGGCAATTACAAATAACAACTAATAAAAATACTAACTAATATATTTTACAAATAACAACTAATAAAATTACTAAATAATATATTTTAATTAATAGTTTATTGACTCAATTAAGCATCAAGATCCGATGGTTTCTATTTTTACAAATAGATTAAATGGTTAAAATTAAAAAAAATTAATGAAGACTTTGATAAATCACTTATATTGTTGATTCATCTTATACGTTTCAGGTTAAATTTTGAACAAATAACCTATAACATTGATATAATTAAGTGACTTAGACATAACAAAAATTAGTTAAAGGACCAAAGTAAAACATAAAAAATAGTTAAGGATCTAAAGAACAATTTAGCCTAAAAAAATATTTTTTTTTAAAAAAAAATCTTCTTTTTTCTTAACCTCTAATTTCAACCCTCCAAAGATTTTCCCTCTCTATTTTCCCCGTCCCAAGTAGACGTAAGAAATATAAGATTGAGAAAATAAACTAGGGACTTTTGATTGAAAGGTTGCAGAACGTAGGTTTTGATTCAACGTGGCAAGTGGTCTATCCAAGAAAAGGAATGAAATATTCTCCTAGCATGGCATACAGCATGTCCGTTATCATCAATGTTTGGAATATTTCCCATTCCCTTGATTTAGTCGTTTTAGTTGTTTGACTTGGCTTGGCTTCGACAAAATTGAGTAGTATACTATAGACATTATAGATCGTATACATATTTATTTTCATTGCAAATGCAAATATAAGATCGATATTTAATCCTTCAACCAATCAAAATTGACCTTATAATAGACATTATCATAAGAAGATAGTCGTTGACCATAAATTTCCTTGTTGGTACAAAATTAAACAAATTTTTTTAATAAATATCAATTGATATTATAAGTAGGGGTAGTTTGGGGCATAATATAAAAAAACAAACCGAGTCAAATTTGCTTACATTATAATCCTATCATCACAAACATTTGATACATTATTGTTAAGCCAAAACATAGGTAGCAATTGAAGAAAAACAAAACCATGGATAGAGAACAAGAAGAGATGCAATTTCTAGGTCTCTATGGAATCTACAAAGAATCCTACAAAATCATAATTTCATGGAGGAAAATCTTCAGCCAAATTACCTTAACTCTCATCCTCCCTCTTTCCTTCATCTTCCTTATTCACATACAAATATCCAACATCCTCTTCAGAAAGATTATGAACAACACAAATGAAATTTTGGAAACACAACAAGGCACACCTCAATACCAAAAACTTTCCGACATAATCACTTCCGAATGGACCACTTTCTTTCTCTTTAAACTTGTTTACTTCACTTCTCTTCTAATCTTCTCTTTGCTATCAACCTCTGCAGTGGTTTATACAATAGCATCTATTTACACCGCAAGAGAGGTAACATTCAAAAGGGTCTTCGGCGTTGTACCAAAGGTTTGGAAGAGACTCATGATCACTTTCTTATGCACATTTTTTGCATTTTTTGTGTATAATACTTTGGCAATACTAGTTTTCATTATTTGGGCACTTTCAATTAATTATAAGAGTGGGGGAATTGCAATTTTAGTTATTATTGGAATCTTATACCTTGTTGGGACTTTGTATCTTACAATACTTTGGCAATTAGCTAGTGTTGTAACCGTTTTAGAAGACTCTTATGGATTTAAGGCCATGATGAAGAGTAATAATTTGATAAAGGGGAAAATTGGTTTGTCAACACTTATATTTTTGAAGCTTAATGTTTCATTTTTTGGGATACAATTTTTGTTTACAAAGTTGGTTGTGAAAGGTTGGGGGTTGACTTTGGTGGACAGAACAGCATATGGAATACTATGTTTTGTGTTGTTGTCACATTTGTTTTTGTTTGGCCTTGTTATCCAAACGGTTCTTTATTTTGTTTGTAAGTCTTATCATCATCAAAGTATTGACAAGTCTGCTTTGTCTGATCATCTTGAAGTTTATCATGGAGAATATGAACCTTTGAAGGATAAAGATGTTCAACTGGAGAATTACCATGTGTGATGTAGGTTGATAAAAAAGTGAATTATTGTTTTGTGATATTTATTGAATAATTCAAGCAGATATGTATGAGTAGTGGTGAATTATTTACGAGAATTATCTGTAACCATATTATGTGGCTTTCTTTGTATAGATGTTTATGATTAATGAATCCTTCGAGTTTAGTTCATGTTGACTTTTATATATTATATGCAATATACCTGTCAATTCTTGTAATTGGTTGTTGTTCATTTATATAAAAGGAATTTTAGAACAAAACTTTCTGAAATTCTAACTTAGCCTCTAAAACACAGGTGTAGATACCGATATATAACACAATATATTATTTAGGAAAAATTCCGCCAATAATATTACGCCAGTTGCGTTAGTATTTTATATTCTTGGATTTGTGAAACAACAATGATACTTATACACCACCTATTTCTCAACATCTCATTTTATCATTTTTTACTTCTATTTTTCTCTTTATTTCAATATACAAGATGTATATATATCCACATATACATCAAACAATTTCCTTTGTTAAATAAGGTGATCATGGGAAGGGAAAAAAAGAAGATTTATTAAGAAGAAAAATGGTTAGAAGCCTGATGGATTTAAAGAGGACGATATTTAATATTTTAGTTGAGATGTTGATTCATTCTTGGCCTTATGTTGTAACCAAAATATTCTAGGCCTTATGTGAAACTTGTCTTGAATTCTTGGTCTTTCTCTTCCAATTCCATGCCAAAACTGAAGTCTTCGCTTTTTCGGAGACATCGTCGGGTTCATGGAAACTTCCAATATGCCATTATCCTATCAACAATGCTTATAAAATTTGTCCTTGGTCTTAACTTGATTGATCTGGACCGGTTCAACTCTATCAAGATAAAAAATAAATCTTGAGATAAGATATTTTAATACTGATGATACTATATCCATCTAAATTATAAGTAACTTTAATCATCATTTTTACAAATTAAAAAATAAAATTAAATGTGTATAGAAAAAAATGTAAATTACTTATGAAACCATCTTTGATATGATTAATGATATGAAAAAGATAAATAAAAATAATTGAATAAAGAGAATATAATAAATATTAGAAAATGTATTAAATTAAAAAAATTGTTTTTTAATTGATAAACTCCTAATGTTTCAAGTTAATACAATGTGAGTTTGATAAGAGATGTTAGATAATATATTATTGTACTTTTTAAGCAAAATACCTTTTTTTGTCCTTTAAGTGTGACAAAAATATCGGGTTAGTCCTTTAAATTTTTTAAGTTTCAAATATGTCTTTATTATCTTTTTAATGACCTATTTGAAACTTAAAAATTAAAAAACTTCAAATAGGTGTATTAAATTAACAACTTAAATGACTTATTTGAAACTTTAAAAAAACTAAATGACCTATTTGAATTGTAGAAAAACTTAAAGAAACTATTTAAAACTTAAAAAATTTACAGGATTAATTCAGAATTTTTATCAAAATTGAAGGATCAGAAGATGTATTTTGCCGGAATGGGATTTCCTGTTGTAACTACGTCACGCAGTTACAGTTGTGAGCTGTCCGATTAAATTATCAAAAAAGGTGATATATTCACTCAAAAATGTGATAATTCCAAAAATGGGAAGTTTAAAATAAGGTGATATATCAACTTAAATGTGATATATTTTTGGTAAATTGGAATTATCAAAAAAGGGTCAAATACCTTCATGGGTCCTTTAAGTTTGAGGTTTGTTTCAGATAGATCATTTAAGTTTCTAAAGTTTTAGATAGGTCCTTTAAGTTTCGAGTTGTTTAGAATATGTCCTTTCTGTCAACCTCTGTTAAGTCAATGTTGTTCAGTCCATTAAGCCAAAGCTGATTGGTCCGTTAAGTGGGTGAGGTGGTTCTCTCTGACACTTGGCATCAATTTTTTCCCCAACCAGATCAACTTTGGCTTAATGGACATATCAACTTTGGCTTAACAGAGGTTGACAGAAAGGACATATCCGAAACGGACTCAAAACTTAAAGGACCGATCTGAAACCTTAGAAACTTAAAGTGCCTATCCGAAACAAACTCGAAACTTAAAGGACCTATCTGAAACCTTAGAAACTTAAAGAATCTATCTGAAACAAACATAAAACTTAAATGACCCGGAAATATATTTGGCCAAAAAAATATTAAAGGGAACGTAACTATCTAGAAGGAAGCAAATAAGGTGATAATTCAAAGTAATTATCTCAGTTATTAATATTATAAAATATTATAAAGGGAAAAAATAATTAATATTATATTAAAAAGTGAAATGACTCAGTTATTTTAGGACACTTTATTTTTGTAAATAGCTCCGTTAATCCAGATATTTTGAATAGTTTTTAATAAAAGGGAGATAAAGTTTATAAAATTATTAATTATAATTTATTGTATAAACCACAATGGAGACAAATATTTGTCTATAATTAATTGGTTATAAGATTTTCATTCACTAGTAAATTAAAGCGTACAAGAGGTACTCGGTTTATATAAAGACAAATACACAAGGGAAAGAAAGGAGTATAACAAATACATAAGATATCTTTCAACTAATTGGATTAACACATCATTCATAGAAAAGACAATAACCTTTGTTTATCTTGGTCAAAAACCATTTCCAAGACCTATTAATATTTAGTTTTTTTTCTTATTGAAGATTGAGTATTAAGTGAGTGATATTATATAATAGATTTGTCAATTAAACACGTCATTATTTCTAAGAGTTATGCTCAAAATTCGTTTATGTAAATCTCAAAAAAGTCACAACAAGTCAGATACTCTGCATTATGAACGTCACTTATATAGTAAATTCACAATTAGTTTACCATTTTCACATATTTCTCTTTTTTAACGACAAAAACATTGAATCAAGAAAGAGTTTGAGCAAGTGAAAAAAAGAGAGGCATAGAAACATAAAAC
>Ga0228710_1003914_pt1 | contig 23610 bp, 19 predicted proteins | sample MedpolnodulmetaG_FD_177995 | JGI IMG/M metagenome (GOLD analysis project Ga0228710, IMG submission 177995) | Root nodule microbial communities from Medicago polymorpha collected in Santa Monica, California, United States - pink nodules | ecosystem: Host-associated > Plants > Roots > Nodule...
AAACATGAGAATAGTCTAGCAAACCTTGAGACATATAAAGTTTCGTTCTTCAAGGATTCTAATAACAATCAACCATGAGAATAGGCTTGATTGTTAGAGGAACACACTCACTGCACCTCGAGAGAGGCTTTGATACGCTAAAGAGAAACTTGTCTTTAGAAAGTAGGTCGAATATAAAGTCATGGTTTATGGTTTGTTTGTGAAGGATTCGTTATTATGATGAACCAATAATCTCAAGGCGCCTTTTATTATTATTGTTTTAAAACCTTTAAAATCCAATCTTTATAATCAAATTCTCTTCTAATCATCTTTTAAAAGTCAATCAAATTTAACAACTCCCTGTTGGAACGATACTCTCTTTTTACTACTTCGGCAGAACCGTACACTTGTGGTTTTGCTCATCACTCCTTTTGTACCAACCTTTTTCTGAGTTCCTTTGGTGACATTTTCATCAACCTGAGTTTCTTGTTGGGTGACTGTTTCTTAAGGCTGACTTTCTTGAGCCTCACTTTCTTGAGCCTGAGTGACATTTCCTCCTTCATTATCAATCGTATTGTCTTCTTCCCTTCCTTGAGTAGCACCAACATTGCCTTCTTCCCTTCCTTCAGTAGCACCAACATTTTCCTCTTGCATATCATCAACACTTTCCTCTTCATTACCAACCCTATTTTGCACACTAGCAACCAAGCAGTCTACCACATTTCTTTCCTCAACAGTTAGTATGTCGACCTCCATAACTTTAAATGGTTCCTCCTCAGTTGTTTTCCCACCTGTCTCCATGCTTCTCAGAGATTCTTCCATTGCTCTCTCAAGTTCCTCCCTCTCTTCAGTTGTTAACGGAAAAATTTCAACCTCATCACTATCTACCAGATGTTGTGCATATATTTCAACTTCATTACCATTAGCCCTTGCAGCTTGCACCATATCCAAAACATGTTGATCAGATGTCAATGGACTTAAGCAGATGTTCATATCATTTGCAACACCCTCATACGGCTTCATGTACCCTAGTTTAGATACCTTGAAGTAGCTTCTGCAACGTTTCACCATCTTCTCCAAGTCCCACAAACACAACTCATCGACATATATCTTTTCTCATACACAGAATTCACTGCCAACGTATTGCAGCCTCTGATTCTCATTTCGCACTAAATCACCACCATGATGCAGTATTAGTGTGATATGGTCTTCCATCCTACATATTTTGGCAAGTTTAGTTTTAATCACAAACAAAACAACAACAAAATACAAAGCCTATTCAGAAACTGTTTTATTCAACCTGTAATTTCCTTCACTACAAAGTTAAATGTCCATCAATTTTAGTAACCAACCAGAAAAAAAGTCAAATTTTCAAATTTTTACAACTTAACCCAAAACCATAAAATGAATAATCAAACCAACTGTCTCAAAAACGCAACAAACACAAACAAAGAACAAGGCAAGCATCAACGATCACAGAAACAAAATAAACAAAATGATTAAAACTTAAAACGAAAAAACGGACAAAAACAGGGTGAATACGAACACAGAATCTTGATAAACAACAGGAAAGGTGTTACCTTTAATCACAGCCGAACACAGAAACTTCAAAAACGTCAGAATCGCTGGAGATGATGATGATTTTGGAGGGGTGAGAATGGAGAAAGTTTTAGCGGGAAGAAGAAGAGTCAAGGATGTTTTTGATGTTTCCCAAATGTGAAGAAGGAGGTATGGGTAATGCAGGGGTAAAATGGGAAAAGCAGGAAAAAAAACTGAAAAGTGAAAATTGAACTTTTCCCAATTCAATCAAATTAGTCCTTGAACACGTGGCTTCCTTCTTGCCACGTGTACAAGACAACACAACATGCAGGGCGACAGATCAACATGGCTAACATAGCACTTGGACGAATGGACTTTTTTGATGGACGTCTTTGATGGACGTCAGACAAATTTAGGGACTAAGTTGATATTTTGCATAAATGAGGGACAAAGTTGGCCGACCCGTGAAAATTCAGGAACGAAGTTGATGGTTCACTCTTACTATATCTTTAGAAATAATGACTCACGTTTGAAAGTTTTCCCCTGTGGGTAATTGTGCATCGTTTTTGCGGGGAAATGATGAAATGGCAGCAGTTGGAGAGCTCGAGATTGACATGTTGCCATTGCAATAGTTGGTTTAATTATTTATTTTTTTATCAAAGTGAATCATGTTATCCAGCTTCAAAAAATTGTTTCTTCCTTTTCTTTTCTCTTCGGATTGAACAAAGTTAAAATCTCCAAAAGACATTCATGCTACACCGTTCAAGAGTTAAAGTCTACACGTTCAAGAAACAACGTCATGACACTTCACTCATTATTATTTTTTTCGTCATGTTAACAACTGTCATTTAAACAAATTGTGTGTTTATCACTTGCATATGTTTGACTTGTATTTTTAAGAAAAAGTTTCTTTTTAAGAATTCCTTTAAATTGTCTTAACAACACTTGTTAGTATAATCTTAAATATAATAATATGTTTTGCGCAACTTTTTTTCTTTCTTTTTTCTAAAACACATGTGATTTACGTGACTTTCTTCCCTAATTGGGAGGAAAGAGAATCTCTTTCCGGACCCATAAAAAATTGATCTTTCATTCCTCTTTATTGAGTAACGAAACAAACGAACAAATTTAAAAATTGTGCTTCAATCTTTTTAGCTTTCTTTCCTCTTAAAATTAGTTGGTCGTGTTAATTTTTTTCCTTTTCAAAAGTGGATCCATACTATTTTTAGAAGAACATTTTTTTTTTGTTATGAAATAGTCTGATGGTTGGAGTTTCATCCCTTAAGGTGAATAACTGGAGAATCTCATGTTCAAACCTTGACCCTACATATTGCAATGTTCTTACCTAATGAGTTATACTAATGGGTAGAGCTGTCAAAATGGGCTAGCCTGTATGGGCCAACCTGCCAACACAGATAAAGCACAAGACTAATATTTTTTCCACCCTCTTAAATATTCGCGCGCTCCGTAAATTTACAAAAAAGCCCTTCGGATTATATAATCTGGATAAATAATTTCCCAGAAATTTCCGGATTATATAATCCAAAAAACACTTTTACCAGAATTTCACACACTTTGCTTTATTTTATATTATTTAGATGCTAAATTCATAAAATAAATGCAAATAAAAACACAAATATACGAAAAAAAATAATACACAAAATCTTATTTTATGAATATAATTATTTATACATTTACAATGGGGTAAAACTAAGTCTGGGGGAAAAAAATCCACCAGAAAACCTACCTCCTGGGGTAAAGAGATGTTGATGGGGGGGCTACTTGGGGTAAGGTTTGTTTCCGGGGCGAAAGAGACTTTGATGGTCAACCTTGCACCCAGACAGATCAACCTGACACCCAGACAAACCATGCTTCTTTGCAGCGCGTTGCCTTCCTCGTTGATCATTCATATAATCCTCGAGTTTTCAAAGTAGCCTTTTTTTATGAAAGACCAACGATGGAAACACATTGTGAAGAAGAGGAGGAGAGAGTGTGATGGTGTGAAGAAATGTGAAGGTTTGGAGGCTATTTATAGGAAAACAAATTGCCTAGATTGTAACTCCCCATTATTTTGGTCAAAAAACGTGTTCAAAGGAGTTTTGCCAGCCATTAATGCAAGTAAAAACCTTTGAAAACATGTTTCTTGTGGTGCAGACCACCATCCAAAATAAACTGACATAGTCCAGGTTATAAAATCCGGAAACCTCCCGTGGTTTCCGGATTATGTAATCCGAATTTTTATGATACTGGCCAAGTTGAAGGAAGTTGCGCACTTTCTGTGGGGTGAGGGACATTTCGGATTATACAATCTGAAACATGATTTTTTTTCATGTGGTCCACATTGCACCGAGAGTTTATGTGATCCAGGACACCCAGGAACCTCTATAAATAGGTGTCATTGTGTTCATAACCAGAAACCACACAGAAAAAAGACCATGGAAAACTCTGTCTTTGATCTGAACACCAAGCTAGCTGCAGTTTGCTACAACCAGGGGAAACGACCTAATCTGTTCAGGATTCCAAATAATGTCACCCTCTTCGGGTTGAAGAGTCAGCTGAATCAAATCAACCTCGAACTCAACTACAGGGACACACAGAGGGTGGATGGTGTTGAGTATCAACGTCCGTTGACCGACTCAGCCGGGGGTGTGCGGTTCACCCGGATGAAGCTCATGAACGATGACAACGTGAGAACCATGTTCTCCATCTTTGGTCAGTTCAGTACTAGAGGGCCGATTGAGTTGGACGCTTCGTTGGTCAGAACTGTTGAACATATTCGACAAAGTTTGATCCAGCCAAGGAACTACGAAGAGATCAAGGCACTAATGGACGCACCAGAGGAAGACATTAGTTTAGATGATATGTGATGATGTGTTATGTATTATTTAATTATGTGTTTTATGTTGTTTTTAATTACGTGTTTTATGTTTTATTTAATTACGTGTTAGTTATATGTTGTTCAACTAAGATGTTTTATTATGTTTTAAATAATATATATTATTAAATTTTCATTATGTGTTACTTTACGGCAAATATGTTCATTTAAACGCTAAAATCATCCGAATTCAAATCAATTTATAGGGTGTAAGTGCAATTCGGATTATGTAATCTGAAATCCCTCAGTGTAGGACTCTTTTGTATGGACCACAATGCACCGACATTTTATGTGCTCCACAACGTCCAGAGACCTCTATAAATAAGTATTTCTGGTTTTCATCTTCATTTCCAGCAAAAGACACAAACACACCAAAGAAAACCATGCAAATTTTTGACATTAAGCTGAGGATATTTCTCACGTGGTCGCAAATAGATAGCTCTCTATTTGACCGCGTGATGAAGGTTTTTAGCATGCTGTTAAAAATACAAACAAACACACCAAAGAAACCATGAAAATTTTTGTCATTGTGCCGAGGATATTTCTCATGTTGTTTTAAATATATAGCTCTCTATATAACGACATGATGAAGATCCTCAACATGCTGTAAAAAATATATAGATACAAAGAGGTTTTTCTATATTTGAATACCAAGAGGTTTGCTATGAGCTAGATCTTGGTACCTTGGCGATAGAAATATCTGAGTTGGCAAGGCAGCATGATCTAACTCAAAACAATCATCTTGAAACACCTTGTCTTTCATCGTTATGTTGCAGATCTGAATCCAAAAAGGTTTTTATGAGGTCAATCCAGTTGGCCTTCCGATAGAAATATGTCAGTTGGCAGGCCAATTGGGTCGAGTTCAAAAGAACCTCTTCGAACGCCATCCTAGAATATTTTGTTGTTTACGTTTTTTTATGCTGCTTTTTTTTTTGTTGCATTTATTACTTATTTTCCATGAAACCTCTCTAAAAAAACCCTCCAAATACGAGTTGTTTTACGAAATCTCTTATTATTAAAGCTTAACCTGTGTAGCTAATCCCAACCCTAATTTTACCCTAATTTCTTCCCTCCCTTTGCCACGCATTAAATACTCCTAAACTTTTATCCTAATTATCATAGATTTATTTGAAATTCAAAAATTCCCTCCCATCATCATTCATAATATCGTTTGACTTTCTCATTTAAAAGCAATTAAATACTCCTAAACTCTTATCGTAATCATCATCCATTCATTTGAAATTAAAAAATTCCCTCCCGTCATCATTCATAATATTGTTTGACTTTCTCATTTAAAAACAATTAAATACTTATAAACCCTATCCTAATTATCATCCATTCATTTGAAATTCAAAAATTACCTTCCATCATCATTCATAATATTATTTGACTTTCTCATTTAAAAGCAATTGTGACTCTTTATGTCTCCATACAAGTTAAAACTCACATACATGCACATCTCTTATTGCTAGCCTTCCATTCAAAACCATTTTTCCAACGTAGCTCTTCATGTTTCCATGCAAATTAAATCACACACTATTTTCCATGTTAATGCTAGCACTAGACTGTATATATATTGCCTTGCTTTTCCCCTTCACACAATAGTCGCATACCTGACATTTGATTCAACCATGACTGATCATGCAGTAGAAGCCTTGCTCTCCTATCACTGCCTAATCGGTATATATATCATTCAAGATAGTTTCTCTATTGATGTTTATTTTGACGTTTTCTAACAGATTCTTTGTAATGTTTGCGTGTAGCACCATTGATCTGGAACCCAGTCACGGAGGTTGACGAGATAATGAATTCCCCGCGGTTGAAGTATAGGACATACATAGTGGAATTTGAAGTCGATTGTGTTAGTTTATCGTGTTTCCATAATCTGTTGTCTTATTATTTTGTATTATCTTACTCTTTTGAATAATAATATTGTTATGTATGGATGCAGGGTGCAGTGATGATACCCAACTATTTTGGGTCTGATTTTGGCGATGAAATCGATAAATATGTTGTGTTGACCGATAAGAATAACAACGAGTTCAAAATCAGAGTGGAGAGGATTGATGAGATCATATTTATGACTAAAGGATTATCTGCTTTACGAGATTTTTATGACATTAGCTTGAGTTCATGGTTTACTTTAATTTTCATGGGCCTGTGTAGGTTTCAGATCAAAAAACTCAGATCCAGAATCAAGAGAAAGTAAACATTCCTATGTTTGTCCCTCCCATGAGATTTGTTGTTGAGGAAAATGTTTTCAGAAGTATTTTTGTTTCTATATCTGGTGTTTGGGAACTGTTTTGATGGCTACTTTTGCTCTGTACTACTATTAAGTGTTTTTTTTTGTTTGGCTAGCCTCTTTGTTGTGCAAGTAGTGTTTCAAATGTTAACCTTAGTATCTAATCGTTTACATTGTCCTCTTATTATTCAAAATGCAATGAAAAATCAGTTTTTTATGTTGTCGTCAACTAAGTGATATACCGTTATCATTTGTTTCAAGCGTTTTTTGTCGTGATCATTTTGCACGTTACGTGGTTGGTTGTTTGCTTCGGCATTCACATACATTGATAATGATCTGCATAGATCGTTAAATACGATTCATATGTGTTGTTACAGTTAATGGATATGTACCTACGTAGGATTCAATGATAAATTTTAGAAAGCATTATCAAGAATATTAAAAAGATACAAAAATTTGAATTAGTAAAATTATACTATCAAGGCTTGATTACCAAAGTCTCATATTTCAGAGATGATAAACAAAAATCGGTAAGATTTACACTCCATGAGTAGACAATTTTGTGAAGTATTGTTCAACTAAATGTCAATATAAAATATAATTATTGGGGTATGCATGTAATTATGACTATACTGTCTTTAATGTTGTTTTAACAGTCACAATTGCTTTTAAATCAGAAAGTCAAACGATTTGTGCCAGAAAGGAATGTAACAGACCATATTAAATTATATGATCCACTAATAATACCTCAGACTTTACAACTTCCAGAAAATCTTCCCAATGACTTGCTATGCATTAATGCACGTATTTAACGTGATTTTGGAGTTATGCACTGTTAAAATGTGTTGCATCTTTCTCATTTATCCTTGGTGCACGTCTATATTCCCGATGGAGTAATTATATCAGTCAACTAATTTGTTAAAGAGTCATAATGACATTCTTTAGGAATGTATTCTTATACGGAATGTGAGTTGAATAAATTTCAAATGTCATTGTAATATAGGTGATAAGATGTTCATTACAAGATTATCTTTGACATCGTCTAATACTAGAATTTCTTTCAAGTTTCAACGAAGGCAATTTCCATTGATGGTTTCTTTTGCAATGACAATAAACAAAAGCCAAGGTCAATCTCTGAAACATTTTGGAGTATACTTACCATCTTCAGTTTTTTCTCATGGTCAGTTGTATGTGGCGATATCACTGTCACTTCGAGAGAAGGTTTAAAGATATTGATAACTAACGAGGATGGCGAAGATACTGATGTAACATCAAATGTGGTTTATCGAGAAGTGTTTCATAACGTATCATAAATCGTGTTGTTTGTATGATTCACCGGAATTAAAATCCTTCCCATGGTAAGATGAATGTAGTAAACCTTTGAACAATAATTTTAGCTGTCTTTTTGATATAGCTATTAGAAAAATGGCAACGGTGGCTGAAATATTTTCTCTTGGGTGGGGGGAGGATGATGAAGGTTGGAAGTGGCGGCGTAGGTTATTCGGTTGGGAGGAAGAAAAAGTTATGGAGTGTTGTGAGATCTTAATCAATATTGTTTTTGTAGTCTAATATTCCTGACAGGTGGCTTTGAAACTTATCAGATTCCAACAAATACAACGTAACAAGTGCCTATAATTACATGATGTTGTCGGTTAACATTGTGGCAACTGATCACTCAAACACAATTTGGAATAACGAGGTCCCTCTGAAGGTTAACCTTTTTGCTTGGCGTTTGCTCTATAACCGATTACAAACAACATATAATTTAATCATAAGGCATATCATTCGTCATAATGCTCAACTCTGTGTGGGTGACTGTGGTATAATAGAAGATATAGACTATATATTTCTCTCTTGTGATTTTTTTAGAAAAATTTGAACTGGTATCTCTAATTGGCTCGGTTTTATCACGGTGCATCCAAAACATCTAGCATACCATAGCCTTCAATTTGAAAATTTAGGTGGGTTTCCAAAAAATAACTTTTCATCTCATATGGTTAGCTTGTGTGTGGGTGATTTGGTGTGAAAGAAATGCTCGGATTTTTTGCAATCAAGATGAATCGTTATAACAACTACTTGACAAAATTAAGCTACAATCTTGTCAGTGGCTGAAAGCGAATCAAATTAATTTTGCTCTTACCTATCATCACTTGTGGTGGCTTAACCCTTTAGCTTGCTTGAGAATTTCTTTGTAATGAGGTCTCTTTGTCCTCTTTTCCCTGTTTTTTGCTATTAGATGTAATGATATTTTTTTCTTGGGTTCGACACTCCTTGTGCTGAATTTTCAAAGATCTCGGCTAATATAATTCACTTTTTTAATTTTTTTTTTATATTTTACTAAAATTTATTTATTTATTTATTTTTGAAAGAATTTTACTAAAATATATTAAAAATGGTAATGTTCACTTTGGACCATATACATCTTAGACAATACGTACTTAATTAATTGCATCAATAACGAATTTATGAATGTGATTAAGCAAGGGGTCCTTATAAATACAATGTTATGAAAGTAGTGGTACATTGGCAACAGTATCTGAAATGGCCAATTTTGAGTGGTCTCAAATTCTGGCCATAACATTAGCAACCCTTTTCCTATGCAACAACAATTTCACATTTGCAACAGACCCATTTGTCCAACAAGAGCAAGACAGGATTGATAGACCGCTCCCAGGTCAAAACTTCAACATCAGTTTTGAACACTATTCTGGTTATATAACAGTGAATGAGGATGTTGGTAGGAATTTGTTTTACTGGTTCATTCAAGCTGATCATGTAGATCCTACTTCTAAGCCACTTCTTTTATGGCTTAATGGTGGTCCTGGTTGTTCTTCTATTGCTTTTGGTGAAGCTGAAGAAATTGGTCCTTTTCATATTAATTCTGATGCCAAAACCCTCTATCTTAATCCATATTCTTGGAATCAAGGTGATTTAGAGTGATTATGTGTTTAACCATTCAAAAAATGTATGTATGTTATGTTTAATTGTATTCGTGTGTTGGTTCAGTCCATACAGAACTTCTGTTTTCAATTGGGCCCTACGAGTGGACAATGAGATTTGTCGTGGTATTAATCGGTTATTGGGTCGGATACTGAATTTTTAAAAAAAATTAATGTTATGTTAAAATATTTCATTTGTGTTTGTTTTTTTGTAGTTGCCAACATTCTTTATATTGACTCGCCTGTCGGAGTTGGATTTTCATATTCAAAGAATTCATCTGACATTCTCAACAATGGCGATAAGAGGACAGGTAATGTATCACTTGGATTCAGATTCCATCCATTTACAAATACACTAATTTACATGCATTAATTGATCTCGGCTATTGTTTTGAGATCGGTTCACTCACATTATACCTTTATCAAATCATCTTTAAATAGTCTTAACCATTGATTTAAGATTGGATGAATGTGTCACACAGTAATTCAAATCCCACTTTATGGTATGTGTTTCACATTATGAGTCTATACTAAGAAGTGAGACTTACTATATGCCAAAGGATTCTCTCACTTAGGTCTTGTTTGGATAAACAACTTATTTGCAGCTTATAGCATAAACTCTTATCATGATAAACACTTATGTATAAACTACTTTTATAGCAAAAGATAAAATGAAGTTAAATTGTTTTCATATAAGGTATAAGTTGTTTTCATAAGCTATCTTGCTTAACTTATGAAAATAAGCTGAAAATGGATTGTGAACAATGCCATAAGCTATTTTCGTAAGTTCTCCCATACAGTGTCACAAAAGTGTATGTCACTAGATTAGCTCAAATAAATCAATCCAAACATGTGTTCAATGAACTAGTCTTTTCAGATGAGTTCTCCCTCTGGGCTTATGTTCATTATATGGAGGGTTCTAACTAATGAGGAAGTTGATTAAAGTTTCACTTAGTAAAGTACCATGACGTTTACTCCCACCTAAGAAGTGAAGTTTATTGTGTTTGTATTGCAGTGGCAAAATTTGATTTTGAATGAACTTTTTGCAAAATTTAGTTGGATGTAAAATAAGGGGTCATGCCAATAAGTGCCCTAGTTAAAGAAGCAAAAAATATTAATTTTGTATTGTGAAGTACAAATTTTAAATTCTTAAAAAGATGAACACACCACTTCCCAATACAATATTCCTAAAATAATTTTATGTTCAGATACATTTACGTAAAAGTGATGAACAATAAATTTCAGCCATAAAATCACGTTTTCAGGCAAAAGCTTAAGGTCACTGTTTCAAGTTAAAACAGGAAAAATCAATTCTATTTGACAACACTCAAACATATCAAAATCAATTTAACACTTCAATTCAAGCATCACTCTTGCCTCCTTCAAAAGTGAAACCAAGCATAGGTGTTTAGAGGTTCTCTCTAATGGACTAGTTGTTTTGGATGAGTTCTCCTTTTGGGCTCACATAACACTTTACCAACCATTTTTCATGTATGCCAATTGAATCGAAGCAAATTAAATTATTAATTCGTTATGTGCAGCTGAGGACAATCTAATATTTCTATTGAAGTGGTTTGAGCGTTTTCCCCAGTACAAAAAAACAGACTTTTTCATCAGTGGTGAAAGCTATGCAGGTAAACACAAATGGTGAGATAGATAAGGACACTTATCGTGTCAAATGTTTGAGTTCTCTAACTCTAGTTTTCCTTGTTTCAGGACATTATGTTCCGCAACTTAGCCAAGTTATTGCCAAGTACAACTTAGATACAAAGCAAGATTCTATAAATCTCAAAGGGTACATGGTATGCATTCCATTTTTGCACAAAAACTAGTAATGATTCCATTTGTTTGGAACAGTTAGATCCTTTCACATTATTAACTGAATTGATAATTTACATTTGTCTGCTGCAGGTAGGAAATGCTCTAACAGATGATTTCAGTGATCAATTGGGGATGTTCCAGTTTATGTGGTCCAGTGGTATGATTTCGGATCAAACATTCAAGCTCCTGAATCTGCTATGTGATTTTCAGCCAGTTGAACACCCATCAGATTCATGTGACAAAATCTGGGACATTGCCTATGAAGAAATGGGTAATATAGACCCATACAGTGTCTTTACCCCTCCTTGCCATGCGAATGATAATCATCTGGATAAAAGAAAGCATGTAAGTTGATCTTTCTAGCTTCTACTATTGTTTTATCTTGTCTTTAAAGGTTCTAATATTGTTGGCTGTTGAAGATTTCCTTGTTTGTGATGGTGCAGTACATGTTTTCAAAAACATACTGTATTAAGATTATGAAAAAGATCTTCTTAATGAGTCAAAAAAAAATGTTCTTAAAGATGTGATGTGCTCAGTTTGATTCTGTCTAGATAAATGGAGAGTTCCTTATAAATTAATTTAAGATGTAGAATGATAGAGTACATGGGTTACATCCTATTTTTGTTAGTAAGCGACTAGGCAGAATATTAAGCATAATTAAATTAATTAATACTTGTTATGACAGCTCAGTAGTTAGATCATTTGTGTTATAAGCAGTTACTAAAATGGTTTTTGCTCTACTCAGTATGAGTTTAGAGAATTAGAATACAGAAACCATCATTCACAAACTTTAAATTTCACTTTAACTCTCTAAGCTCTCAGAATTCTCTGAAATCTTCATGGTATGTCAGAGTTTCTAAAGCCATCGCGATAGAAACCAATCCTTATATTTGTTCACCATTTTCAGCATCACAACAGTTGGATATTATCTTTGAGGGCTTACCGATTCAGTTTGAATCTCTAGTAACACCAATTAATAGCAAATCATAGTGATTTGACGTTGACGAGATTGAAACTCTGCTTTTATCTCTTAAGCAACACATTATAAACATAAGGGTGTTGTTGATTTTGCATCTCTGAATCTAACTCATACCTCTGCGTCTATGGCTATTCCAAAACTATCTTGGCACATGAAAGTTTACCTCGGGTTCAAAATGCTAGTTATTCTGCTCCTCAAACAGCTAGTTGAGTTAGAGATTTTTCTTGTTATTGAGGTGAAACAAACCTCTTTCTGATTCTATCTTTTATCTCAAGCTAAGTATATATAGGATCTACTCCACAAGACTGAAATGGCTTCTGCCAAAGGCATCTCAATTCCTCTGCCTGAAAATCTGAATCTGTACAATTATGGCTCTTTATTTCGATGTTAATCATCCATATGAGTCTTGTCTATTAAACCTTGGATATATTTAGTTTGGGACAGGAGTTTGGAAATTACAACCTGGAAGCAGAATCGGCAGTAAATGTTATATCACTATCATCATCGACTTAGATCAATGTGTAAAGGCAGCATGCAACAGTTTTAAGATTCAACAAGGAGAGATCACATTTACTTTATGAGAAGCCAAAACCGATGAGTTTTATTAGCACTTCATATCATGTTCTAGGCTTCCTACCCTTGCTATATGGGGTTACATATTTCTGTTTTTAGAGTTCAGAATTCGGCTGTGGGTGCTGCTTTAGCACAGCTTGTGCTATAAACTATGATTATATAAATATTTTGGTTCAATAAATTTATTTGGCTTGTAAGAAAAGCACTAAATTGATGGATTCTCTATTTATTTGGCTTATAAGATAATGTGCACTGTAACAGCCTTACAGGGTTAACAACTAATAAGAAGTTTTCCGAATATTTGATGAAACCCCATCATGATACTCTTTGTGTAGCGGCCTCCTAGGAGGAAGGACCTAGGCATGCTTAAAAGTGGAGCCCTATTAATTTTGATTTTGCATTTGTAAAGATAAGTGTACGATGCAGTTTAGGCATGGAAAGATGTTAGGGTAAGAAAGGATCCTAACACAATTCCTGACTTGGACCTTGTTTGCATTCAATGGACAACTCTGCTAACTAAATTAGAAAGGAGGAACCTGGATTAGTATTATTTGAAGCAATGTAGTAATATTCAGGGGAGGGAGAAGAGGATGTTTGAGTATCATTTTGCATAAGGTGCAGGTGAAGGAGAATCAACCTGTGCGTTAAGAGGGGAAGAGATGGGAGAAATTTGAAGAAAAAGGGAAAGATAGAGGAATCCCTCAGTTTTTTTGAGAGAGCATTTTTTAAGGGAATGGGATGAATATATTTATGAGTAATTTTTTTGTTTTGTTTTAAGAGTATTATCAAGAGAAGTAGTGAATTTGAAATTTATTCGATATCCTCCAAAACCCTTCCCCTATGCATTTTTTTAGTTCCCCCATATTGGATGGTTTTAGTCCAATGAAGAAAAATAAAATCTCATGCAAGGTTGGGAACTACTCACCCTTCGTTAGTTCATTTTCTCTTTATTCCGTCTTTTATCCTTAAAACTCTCTCCTCCCTTTCCATCCAAACTCCCAAACATAGCCCAAGACGGACCTGATAGTTTGAATAACACCAAGTGGGAGAACTCTGAAGGTTGCAACTAATGCAGGTGGAGATTCACTGGAAAAAGGGAATTTAGTTTCAAGAAACAGGACATCTTTAGAAATGAACATTTTTAAAGGTCAGAGGGCCGCACAGCTTCTGCCACCTGCTGGATCTGTTGCTCCGTCACTCCGCCAACGTTTCAGTTGTCTGCCGATATAACATGGTTGCAGTGTGTTTCATTTCAGAGTTTTGCGTTTATTATCATAACGTTAGATCAACCTAATTTAATTTAGTGGATAAGATTTATTGTTGAGAGATATTGAGATAAAAGAGGATTGAGACTTGAGAGGATCCGGGTTCACCCTTTATGAAAATGAGTAACCAAGAAAGGTATATTCGGCAGTTCTAAATTGAAGTTAATTTTTTTAAAAAACAAAAAATCTGTGACTAATACTAATACTTCTGCCTGTTAATTTAAAGTTAAATTACAATTATAACTTCCCATAATTAACTTTTTAAATTATTGCCTACATACTGCCCATAACAATCTCAATTATCACAAAACATCCATAATGATAGAAATTATACACTTTAGCTTATGAATTCCAACTACATATACTGAGGCACATTCTCAACATTGAATTATAGAATCTGAATTATATGATTTTTTTATAGTATAAATCCTTATTCATATCACAAAGGTATATGATTTGTAACAGAGTTTTGGAAGACTCAGAAGTGTGTATGATCCTTGCACAGAGAAACACAGCATTATATACTTCAATCGACCAGAGGTCCAAAGGGCTCTACATGTTGATCCAGATCATAAGCCTGATAAATGGCAGACCTGCAGGTAAGGCCCAAAAGTCAAAACAGAAACTTTTAAAAGTCTTTACATATTTTAACAGCATATGCTACAAATCACATGAAAATAGTACTGAAAACAGAAATACTGTCGGAGAAGCAAAATACTATTCTGCACTATTAACTAACAATTGAAGAATTCTTGCAACTATATCATTTAATAATTGGTACTGACTGACTTCAAGAATTTTAGGCACAACATAAAGTGCATCATTGTATTTCTTTCCATGTTTATAACAAATTCATAAGATCATAATCCAGTTATTATCATTTATTGCAGTGATGTGGTAGGTACTAACTGGAAGGATTCACCTACGTCAGTGCTCAATATATATCGTGAACTTATTCCTACCGGGCTGCGAATATGGATATTCAGGTTACTCATTCATCCACTGTCACTCGCATGTCATTTTTTTCCTAAAGTAATTTTAGGCGCCAAAGGGACTTACATTTTTGTGTTTCCTCAATTCATCTATGTCATGGAAGTGGTAATACTGATGCTGTAATCCCAGTAGCATCTACTCGCTATTCCATAAATGCTCTCAAGCTTCCAACTGCGAGCCCATGGCGTGCATGGTATGATGATGGGGAGGTAAGTCATAATAGACAGATAGATTCCATCTATTTTCTTCGTTTAGATTATATTTTCTCATTTACTAGCTATTGTTTACTTAGCATTCACTTCATTGCATTGACATTGACATATAATTGAAACAAACAGGTAGGAGGATGGACCCAAGAATACGCGGGACTCACATTTGTTAACGTAAGGGGTGCAGGGCACGAAGTTCCTCTGCATAGACCAAAACTTGCTCTAACATTGATCAAAGCCTTCTTAGAAGGAACCTCCATGCCAACTCTTGAACCACGCACACTCACCGCCGCAATTTGATATGATAGATTCAAGTTTATGGTTGTTTCATTGCCGTTTGTATTTTGTCTTTATTAGAAAACAAGTGGTGAATGCGATATGTTGTTCCTCAACCAAAGACTGGTTTAAATAAAGAGGATACAAATACAATTAATTCTCTTCCTTGAATCATGAGAGTTGTACTCAAGAATTTATTTAACGATTGAGCTAAGTTGATTGATTAGTCCCACAGTTCTACTTACAAATATCTTTGATTGGCAAGGACAAAGAAAACCTCAAAAACGGTATTGATTGATTTAAAAAATTATTAGTAAACAAATTGTATTAATCGGTTGATAAAAACTAAGTGATTTGTAGTAATGATTTCATGCTTTTGGTAGGAAACAGTTGTATGATACACTCTGCTAACACAAAATGTAAAGGAAATATGCACTCTTCTAGGAGTGTGGGCTCCAAGAATATTCAGGCAAGCTAAAGGAAGCAGGAAGCAAAATTTAGGGAGAAAATGGTTTCAATGTACTTCATTCATGCTGAAAACTACTAGTACAATCAACAAGTTATATAGGTTAAAGGCACACAAGACTAACTGAATAACATGCTACAGAAGGGTAGAAATTAACAGTAGAAGGTATCCTAATAATATTAGGAAGCCAGTGATGCCAAGGGACTTTTTGGTGTATCGGAACAATATACAAATACATCTCATAGATTTATTTTTTACTAAAATACATCTCATAGTTGTTAATAGAGCAATTTGCATTTCATTACTTGTGTGACTCTAATATGAGACCTATTTTTCTTTTTTAAGAAAATTATACAAATGTCTATATTTTCACTCATATTAATATGAGACTTATTGTTTTATTTTTTTGTAATTTATATATTTGCCTATATTCTTACTAACATATTAATATGATGACCTATTTTTTAATTATTTTTGTCATAATATATACATGTGATTATATTTTTATTCATATGTTAATGTATTGGCCCTTTTTTTGAGTTTATTGAAATTCCAACAAACTTAGCATATGTTTGGTTTTAATTTTGGAGGTTTTTCTTTTTAATGACAAATGTTAGTATGTTAATTGTTATGTTAGTATTTTCTCCTTTGTCTGGATTCAAACTTTGGACCTTTGAATCCTTAACTGTTTTAATCCCTTAAAACTTTTACATAAATACATCCAAATATATATATATAACTTAAATTCAACTCACCTTTATCCATAATCTATTTTGAAAAATCATTTGTTATCCCCGCATAACCAATCATAACCAAGTTTGCCTAAATAGAAATGTGTTCCAATAAAATGAAATTTTCAGTTACAGAAACAAAATTTGGAGGGTTTAACTGTATAAGGAAGATTCCTGCTTACATCATGTGTCAAAACACTTAACTGTAGAAGGAAGAGACGTAACCTGCAATTCATGTATTGTCTTTGACACCAACGTGAACAACACACCTACTCAATTAACTTGGATGCAAAGATACAAATACTGACAGTGCAAAAATACAAAACTGACACAGTCACAAAGCTCTAGTGAGGTACATCATTAATATTCTTCATACTACACTCAATAATTACCTTATCTTCATACTACAATTAATTATTTATTGTATAGTTAATTAATATTCCTATAAATGCCACAGAATTGAGTGTACTGTACATATCTACAATCTGAAATGGCCAATTCTAAGTGGTCTCAAATTTTGTTCATTGTCATCATAACATTGGCAACCATTTTCCAATGTAACATTGCAACAGATCCATTTGTCCAACAAGGACAGGACAAGATTGGTAGAGCACTCCCAGGTCAAAACTTCAACATCAGCTTTGAACATTATTCTGGTTATATAACAGTGAATGAGGATGTTGGTAGGAATTTGTTTTACTGGTTCATTCAAGCTGATCATGTTGATCCTACTTCTAAGCCTCTTCTTTTATGGCTTAATGGTGGCCCTGGTTGTTCCTCTATTGCTTATGGTGAAGCTGAGGAAATTGGTCCTTTTCATATTAATTCTGATGCCAAAAACCTTCATTTTAATCCTTATGCTTGGAATCAAGGTGAGTTAGAATGATTCTGTGTTTCAGCATTAAAAATATATATTATGTTATGTTGAATTTTATTCCTGTGTTGGGTGTGTTTACAACAATTGGTGTCTGGTTAGTGGAGGTGGGGTTGGTATCCTGGATTAGCCGGTCATTAGGTCGGATATCGAGTTTCCAATAAAAAAATGCTATGTTAAACTGTTTAATTTGTGTTTTTTTTTTGTAGTTGCCAATATTCTTTATATTGACTCTCCTGTTGGAGTTGGATTTTCATATTCAACAAAGAATTCATCTGATGACATTCTCAACAATGGCGATAAGAGGACAGGTAAGGTGTCACTTACTTGGATCTAGATCACTTTCCTTTACTAATACACGCTTTTTTACGCAGTAAATAATCTTGATCATACCAACTTTGAGTTTGGAGAGTTGGAAGGTAGCCCAACCCTGGTAAAAATAATAAAATCAGACGTCCTGCTGCAGAGAATTAGTCTCATAGTAGGCCCAAAGGGCCCAAGCCATAGGATACATTCGGGCGCCTACTTGGGTCAAAGATCCTAATTACGGGTGGGTTGATGAAAAAAGTCTTGGCCATTGATTTGAGATTAGTCGTATAACATTACACCTTTATCAGATCATGTTTAAATAATCTATACCATTTGGTTTGAGGTCAGATGACGGAGATTAATAAAGGTGTCACACATTCGGAGTCTCAATTATGAAGTTAAACTTATAAGACAAAGTATTCTTACTCTCAATAGACTAGTATTTTATGATGAGTCCTCTGATTTGGCTGATGCTCATTATATCGGTGCTTTTGTTGGGAGGTTGAATTCTTTGAAAGAATTTTCCACAAAGGGTTCTGATCGAAGAGGAAGTTGAGTGAAGTGTCATGACGTTGTCTCTCGAATAGTGAGACTTTTGTAAAATCGATTTAATATTTTCATGCTCTCTTTTGCATCCATCGAAAATGAAACCAAACATACATGTCTAGGGGTTCTCCCTAATGAACTAGTTGTTTTGGATGAGCTCTCTTATTGGAGTTCATAACACTTCATGTATGTTCATTGAATAAAATCAAATTAATAAATTCTTTATGTGCAGCTGAGGATAATCTCATATTTCTATTGAAGTGGTTTGAGCGTTTTCCCCAGTACAAAAAAACAGACTTTTTCATCAGTGGTGAGAGCTATGCAGGTAAACACAAATTGTGAGATAGATGAGGACACATATTATGTCTAGTGTTTGAGTTCTCTAACTACGGTTTTGCTTGTTTCAGGACATTATGTTCCTCAACTTAGCCAAGTTATTGTCAAGTACAACTCAGCTACAAAACACGATTCTATAAATTTCAAAGGTTTCATGGTATGAATTCCGTTTTTACACAAAAAAATAAAAAATAAACTAGTAATAATCTCATGCAATATTGTAATAATTTGGAGAATAAATTGCCGAAAACTACGTGTCATTAGGGGAATAATATGTATCTGAGTCTGCTGCAGGTAGGAAATGCTCTAACAGATGATTTCCATGATCAATTGGGGATTTTCGAGTTTATGTGGGCAAATGGTATGATCTCGGATCAAACATTCAAGCTCTTGAACTTGCTATGTGATTTTCAGTCAGTCGAACACCCGTCACAGTCATGTGAAAGGATCTTGGAAATTGCTGATAAAGAAATGGGTAATATAGACCCATACAGTATCTTCACTCCTCCTTGCCATGCTAATGATAATCGGCGGGTCAAAAGAAAGAATGTAAGTTACCTTTCTTGCTTCTACCTACTGTTGTTTTGATCTTATCTTTAAGGGTCCTAAATATTACTGGTTGTTGAAGATTTTCTTGTTTGTCATGGTGCAGTACATGTTTTAAAGATTACATGGTAGTGTAATATGATTCCCTATTTCCTCACATTTGTCATTTTAAACCTAAGAATAATATTATGAAAATAAGATCCTCTTAAAGATGTGATGTGCTCATTCTGATTCTGTCTAATCAAATGGAGAGTTCCTTCTAAATTAATTTACCATTACTGAGTGATAGAGTACTATGAAGCATAGACACAAAAAACCAAGTACGACACTGGCACATGCATCGATAATTATTTAAGAAAATAGAAGTAGTTGAAAACGTAAAGACATTATTGTCAGTCAGACACTGACACGTCCCAGACGCCGGACATGCCTTCGACCCAAGGTGTCGGTGCTAGATTCCATGGGTTACATCCTAGTTCTGTTTGATGCAACTAGGCTGAATATTAAGCATAATTAAGTTAAATAATACTTGTTATGACAGTTCAGCAGTTATACCGTTTCTGGGTAAGTTTTGTTTGGTTTTGGGTAAATTGTTTTTTTTTAAGAAGCTAAATTAGCCCACCCAAATTGACACCGGAGAGAATCGAACCTGGGTAAATTTTGTTTGTTTTGGGTAGGTTGTTACAATGAACATTTTTCCTTCCTTATCTAGATACTTCTACCTTTCATGACAAGATGAGTAACCAAGTAAGGTACATTCGATAGATCTAAATTGAAGTTTATATTTTTTAAATACACGAAATATCTAACTGAATTATAGAGTCCAGCCTATGAACAACAACTATGGCTACTGATGCATACTCTCAACACTGAATTATAGAGTCCTGAATTATATGATTTTATATCATAAACCCTCATTCATATGCTCTGTCATGTAACAGAGTGTTGGAAGACTCAGAAGTGTGTATGATCCTTGCACCGAAAAGCACAGCACTATATACTTCAATCGACCAGAGGTCCAAAAGATTCTACATGTTGATCCAGATTATAAGCCTGCTAAATGGGAGACCTGCAGGTAATGCTCATCTACTTATTTCCACATCATGTGTTACAAATCGCATAACCACCTTTTAACTTTGCAAAATAGAAGTGACAAAACAAAAACCAACTCGGAGGAAGCTTCATGTATATGATGAACTGCAATGTAGAAACTGAATGATTCTATCTCTGCACCTTTTCTGTACTTTTTATACGAGTTCCTTTTCATATGATATTGAGTTATTAACTAACAAATCAAGAATCCTTGCAACTAAATCATTTGATATTACGTAGTGACTTCAGGGATTTAGGCACAGCATAAAGTGCATCACCATATTTTTCTTTCATGTTTATAACAAACTCTCAAGATCAGAATCCACTTATTCTCTCATTCATTGCAGCACTGTGGTAAATACAAACTGGAAGGATTCTCCTAGGACAGTACTCGACATATATCGTGAACTTATTCCTACTGGTCTTCGAATATGGATATTCAGGTTACTTATTCAATCACTGTAACTCGTATATCATTTTTTTTCACGAAAAATAATTTTGGGCTCCAAAGCGGCTCACACATTTTTTGTGTTTTCTCAATTCATCTATGTCATGTCAGTGGTAATACAGATGCTGTAGTCCCGGTAACATCTACTCGCTATACTATAAATGCTCTCAAGCTTCCAACTGTGAGCCCCTGGCGTGCATGGTATGATGACGGGGAGGTAAGTCAGTAATAGATAAATAGATGGATAGATATTGTTCACTTCACATTTACTTCAGTGCATTGTTATTGATATCTAAGTGAAACAATCAGGTAGGAGGATGGACCCAAGAATACGCCGGACTCACGTTTGTAAATGTACGGGGTGCCGGGCACGAAGTTCCTCTACATAGACCAAAACTTGCTCTAACATTGATCAAAGCCTTCTTAGCAGGAACCTCCATGCCAAATCTTGAACCACTCGCCGCGGCCTCTTGATATGATTCGTTCAAGTTTATGGTTGTTACATTGCCGTTTGTGTTTGTTTTCCATTGAATATTTGTCAATAATATTCTTCCAAGCAGTGCTATGATAGCACAATTTATTCTTATAGGAAATGCACAAACGGTGATATGTATTTTTTTTAAGAAACATTAAGTTCTTATCTCCTGCATCTGAGTTAAATATGGTGTAACGGAGTATAAGCCAATCAAAATGTTACGTTCACTTTTCGTTCGATACATTTCGTAAGAGTAAACATTTCTCTAAATGAAAAGATGGTCTTTCGTGTGTGGGCTGTGCAGTTTTATGGCTTAAAAGTTCGAAGCCATAACTCAAACTCTTCACCACTTATAAACCCTTTAGGGTGTTTGGCATGGTTACAAATTTTAGTTTTAAAACTTAAATTTGAAAACAAAACATACTTAGCTAAATTGGGGTTTAATTGTCCTTCTACTTGCTTTGAAAATAGTTTTCACTCAAGTTCCAAAACAGTTTTTATAATTTTTGTTTTAGTTATTTCTAATATAAGCATAAAATTTTGATGAAAATTTACTTGGGAAAATTGTTTGGAAAAATATATTACTGGTAAAAGAAAATAATATCTTGCAGCCTGTAAAAGATTATTTTGAAATGTGTGGGGTTCAAGTCAAAATTACTCATTTCATGGCAAAATTACTCATAGTCGGTTTTAGCTATTTTAAATTTACATTTTTTATATATTTTATTTTATCAATTTGAATAAATGAATGTTTTTATTTATTAAAAAAGGTCAATATTTATTGTTTGTAAAACCCGACTCAATTGAGAAATGTTTATATTCTTATGTTGAGCACTTTCACTCAAATTGATACTCGGAACCTCGTAGGTGTGTATGAGTTTCATGCAATGATTGTGACATCTTGTATAGATAAAAAAAGAAGTCAAAAATGCTCTTTTTTTACAAGAAAAATCAACATTACTTTTTTTTCAAGTAACTTTTTTTTAAGGAGGAAAGTAACTTAGTAGTTATAAATTCATCTCAAACATAGCTTCTGCGTATTACATGCAATCACCATACTAATTAAGCCATGCTCGTGGGACGTCAAAAATACCCTTTTACAATAGATAATTGGAAAACACATGTATGCATTGCAGTATATATTTAATAATAGTTGATACAATTCTAATTGTTAAAATTTTAAAAAATACACTGGTCAAATGAATTTTATAATATGATACTAATTATTACAATGGTCAAGTCCCTTAAAAAAATACACTAGTCAAATGAATTTTATAATATTGAGTAAAAAAAATGAATTTTATAATATTTGTATCAGGAATTTACATGTATAAATAACACTACGCACCCACACTTGCCTAAGCATATATCCAAGAATTGAAAGGTAAAATTGTTAAGGCAAAAATGAGTGGTCCAACTACCAAAATTCTCACAGTAGTTTTCTTTCTTGTCCTCGTATCTCAAGGTAATGTTTTTCTCAAATCAATAGAACTTCTTGTCTTCGATATCACTGTGATTTTGTCAAACTCACCAAACATATACTAAATTTTATTTTTCAGGTTATAGCGAATGTTCACTGAGTGATCTCCATGTAACCCAGCATCCAACAGGAATTCAAATCAAGCAAAATCCAGAATTTCTTGTGACTATATCTAACAATTGTCCTTGTGCTCAAAAGAATGTGAAATTAGAATGCCTAAACTTTCAAACAGCTGAACCTATAGACCCTTCAATCTTGAGTGTCTCGGATGATGTTTGTATTGTTAATGGTGGTCAACCTATAGCTAGTGGAGATGTTGGTGTCACCTTCAAGTATGCCGGGCCACATACATTTCCATTCACTACAAGAAACTTGCCATTTAGCAACGGCAGAAACCGTTGGTAAAGGTCTCAAAAGCCGTTGGTATAGGTCATAAAACCTATACCAACGCCCACCTGCTACCGTCTAGGATACTATGCTTATACCAACGGCAAGAATGCAGTCCCAATAGCTTATACCAACGGAAAATTAGCTTGATGCTATAGATTTCGGAGCTATAGCAACGACATTTTACACCTATTAAATAGCTTTAGTCAACCTCCATATCCGTTGGTATA
>Ga0228710_1003915_pt1 | contig 23608 bp, 22 predicted proteins | sample MedpolnodulmetaG_FD_177995 | JGI IMG/M metagenome (GOLD analysis project Ga0228710, IMG submission 177995) | Root nodule microbial communities from Medicago polymorpha collected in Santa Monica, California, United States - pink nodules | ecosystem: Host-associated > Plants > Roots > Nodule...
GTTGTTGTTGGTATCTTTGGCGGTAAAAATTAAATTAATATAATTAGTCGATCTATAATATTTTTTCACATTCAATTAATAATAATGCGTTGTAGTATTAATTAATAAATATGATAAATTATCGTATTTAGCAGTATTTTTTTTAGGACAGAATTTAGGTACAATTTCTTAGGTGCTTTTCGTATGGTTCTTAATTAAAAATACAAATTTTTTGAAGATAACAAACTTTGAGAGAATTATAAATTTAAGGAAATCATAGTGAATTTAGTTAAGAGCCATACAGAAAGTCCCATGCATATAATAATACATTGTCCTACCAACTGAGCTGTCTCACTGAACTACTAGATGTATGTTTAAAACAAAAGAAATGCTAACAAGTGTTCTTGAGACACTCTTATTTAGAAGTCTAAGAAATTATTTTTTACTGAAAATTTAAATTGAACCTTTTCTACTTTAAATTCATAAATTATTACCTTTTTTTTAAATCGTTAGCGTAACCTTCAAAACAGTGACTATGTTAACAAAAACACTTGTAAAAATAAAAAAGAAATAATTGTTAAATTCGATGAAACAAAAGTAAATTTTCAAAATTTCAAGGTAATGAATAGTCAATTCCCAAGATAAATTTTTTTCGTTAAACTCCTTAATCACCAAATACTTTTAAAGACATTTCATAACATTTTTTTTATAATAATTAAGTAGTGGTATATTATTAATTAAGGGGAATGCTAGGGCACTAGTTATTAATATTAATATAGAAAATATGCATTGAAAATTGGTGAAAAGTAGAATGTTTAACTTTATGAAAGTAAAAAAGTTGTTGTTTTTAATATATATTTTTTATTTGTGACATCCTTAACCATTGTCCTCAGGACTCTGGTCAGCAAAACCCATTAATTAAAGTATAATAGCAAAAACAATTTATTTCCACAATTTATTTTGACCAACACTAGAAAAAGTTTAGTTAGTACACCCCCCGTCTTTAAGTAATAGTCGTTTAAGGTTTGTGCGTGGTTATTAAAGAAATGATTCATTATGTTTATTTCAATGGTAAAATTAATATCATTTACTACAATATCCTTATTAATTGTAGTTAGTGGAGTAGTTAAGTTGGATGAAATTCAATAAATAAAGGTATAATAATGGAAAAATAATAAATGTTGCATTAATATTCTCAAGTGACAATTATTTTGAGAAAAACATAAAATGGTAACGAGACAATTATTGTGAGACGGAGGGAGTATGTATCGACAATCTAAAACTATACAGTACATACAACTAATTACCTCGTTTAAAAATATGATTCATTATATTCATTAATTGATGTGATAACACTAGATAGGATAACCCATGATTTATCATATCTATTAATTGAATTTAGTTATGATAGATTAACAGTACAAACCAACTTTACACGTACAACGAATAAAAATATTTGAAATCATCACTTAAATTAAAAACATTAATTAATACTTCCCCCGATCCTTAATATAAGAAGAATAGCCAAAAAAACATCAAAACCAATACACTAATTAATCGGTGTAACTTTTTGAATATTTTTACAAATATAACATCATAAAATATTGTGAAGCATTACATACATTTACTAGTATTAAAAAGTCAAACATTAAATAAGGGGTAGAAAAATCTTTAAACCAATAATTACATCTTATAAGTTGTGATATTTTTTTATAAATTGGAACAACAATTTTTCTAAAAATTTTCTTATATACATAACCGAAGGGAGTATTATGGAAAATTATTTTGAATTATCAATCCACCATCATTAAACTCGTGTTAATTTGTTGTGGTAACACATTATAAAATATGCATGTGTAAGATAATTTCCACTACACCTCTATACTAATTAAACTCGAGTAAAAATTACTGTGTGGTCCCAGTTCATTTTCTTCTTCCTTTTTTCTCTATAAATCCTTCCTCTCCTCTTTCTCTTCGATCCCTCCCTCACACAATCGCCGCTATTCTCTCTCTCTCTGAAACTGTTTCTCTCTCTTTCTGTCTTGTTTTTTTTTCTCTGTTGCTGTTGTTTTAGTTTTTTCAGTTTTTCAGATTCGAATCTCCACATAACCACTTCTCAGAAATCTGGATCTTATTGTTTTTCAGTTTCAACAATCTCAGATCTGTTACATTTAACGTAAAACAAAACTGAATAACAGTTAGAAAAAGCCAAAACTCGAAAACGCGAAAACAATTTTTGAATAATTTTAATTTTAATCTCCAATGTCGAATTCTCTTTCGTTAACGTTTACGGCGTTAAACAATCCTCAGATAAACGCTATAAGTAACCCTAACGCTCGTTTGCGTCCGTTAACGAGGGTTACACGATGTTCTGCCACGTGTGTGGAGAGGAAGAGGTGGTTAGGGACGAAATTGCGAAGTGGTGGTGGTTCGGAGAGGATTCAGTTTTGGGAATCCGGTGGATTAGGGAGGTTGCCGAAGCTGAGAGTGGCGGTTAAGTCGTCGTTTTCTGCTGTGCCGGATAAACCGATGGGACTTTATGATCCGGCTTTTGATAAGGATTCTTGTGGTGTTGGATTTGTTGCTGAATTGAATGGTCAAAGTAGTCGAAAAACGGTTAGAAGATTGTAGTTTTTGTTTATTTGATGTTAATTAGCACAAATCGAATCGAAAGTGTATGTCAGGTGTATGACTCAACATCAGACACTTTTGATAAAAAAAAAAAACATTTTTGGTGTACGACATGACACTGACACAATACATGCGATTATTTTCAATTAATTTATTTTAATTTTTCAAAATATCTCTGGTGTCAAGGATGTGATGTGTCAGTGTTATGTCTGGTGTTTAAGTATCTGGTAGCATGTAAATGATTTGATTGAGATTGTTATTTTTTTGTGTATTTATATAGGTAACTGATGCGTTGGAGATGTTGGTTAGGATGACACATAGAGGTGCTTGTGGATGTGAAGCAAATACTGGTGATGGTGCTGGGATACTTGTGGCTTTGCCTCATGGCTTCTACCAAGAGGCACGTTTTTATTTATTTTTAATTTTTTTGTCTTTAAAATGTTTATGTTTTTTTTTTTACAAAATAAAATGTTTCTGTTTTTTTCTTCTTGTTTGTTTATGTATCTATTTCATTTATTTAAAATATTTTTTAGAAAAAGGAATTATCTATTTGAATTTAATTTTTGTTCTTGTTTGAGTGATTGATTGATGTTGGCTTGGTTGTTGGTTCTTGTTGTTGGGTGATTGATGTTCTTATGAGCACATGTGATGTTTTTGTTTGCTTTTATGTGATGTTTTTATTTGCTTTTATGAAATTTTATTTGTTTTTATTTAAAAAGTAAAATTTATGAAAGTATTTTGGCCCCCAATCAGGTAGTAGCAGTATATACTTTTTTGGCTGTCTCTTTCTTTTATTTATTTATTTTTTCGTTTTCTTTTAGGATTTAATTCATAAACTCTGAGTTGACTATTTTTCCACTTTATTGTTAAAATATTGTTAACATATCCTTCACAATTTTGATAAAAAACTATCCTCCAAAACTATGTTTATTATGATATTTGTAATATTAGTTGCTAAAATTTCTCCCACAATTATTTACAAACTGGATACATTCAAAAAACACTTTTTTTTTGTAATATTATTATCAGTAGTATGTTACTATCTTATTTAATTTATTTTTTAAGAACATGATTTATGGACTTCAAGAAATATTGTGGCCATAATATTCTTACCTATTTATATAAAATAAATTCTATTTTCCTTCTTCATTTTTGGATTTTGGCTGTATTTCTTAGGCCTGTTTAGTTTTAGAAAATGCTTTATTTAATTTTTTGTTTTCACTTGTAATTGTAAAAATGAAAAACTAAATGTGACTTATTCCAAAGTGAAAATAAAGTGCCAATTTTGGAATTAATAGTGAGAATAGAAATTAAATTTTAACAGAGAACATTTGATTTATTGGGAATTGTTTTTGTATCTTTCACCTCTTATATTGAAAGAAGCTGATGATTGTAATGGGTTTGCCTTATTACAGGTTGTGGATTTTCAGCTTCCTCCTCAAGGAAACTATGCAGTTGGCATGTTTTTCTTACCTAAATCCGATAGTCGGAGAAAGGAAAGCAAAAATATATTTACTAAGGTAAATCTAATTCTGAAATATTATTTGATTTCATGCATAAATAGACTGTGTTTCTGCCAAAAGAAGATTGTGTTTCTGCCATACTTTTTTCAAGCCTTGTATCTGCCAGTTGTAATCGTGCCGAATTTCCACTAAAAAATGCGTTACTTATATACCGTGTTTCTTTTCTAATCGTTAGTGATTTTGTCTTTTAATGATCATGGTTGCTGAGTCTAATTATGTTGTTTATTCCGTCTTGTTTGAAATTTGATTTTATGCATGAGGTTTTCAAGCTACCATATACTACCATCTGAGTACACCATGCAATTTTTTTTCCTTCTAGCCTTGTATATGCTATTTTTGTATTTGTATTGCGTTCCTTTTGCTATTATCCTTGTAGTGATTTGGTCTTCTACTGACAATACTACTTTGCTTTTTGCTTAAGGTTGCCGAGTCTCTTGGTCACAAGGTTCTTGGTTGGCGTTCTGTGCCCACGGATAACACAGGGTTGGGTAAATCAGCCCAGCTGACCGAACCAGTGATTGAACAAGTGTTTCTTACACCAAGTTCTGACTCAAAAGTTGATTTGGAGAAACAGGTATGTTTAAGCTGGTGAATAAATGATTGAATTGGGATTTCTTTACAAAAGAAAAGATTAGCAAGTGAATTACTTCAGTTAATATTATGAGTTAGACATAATATCCTTGTCAAAGTAGAGTTCATTGCTAAGGAAAAAGGATATATAAGAATTTGGTTTAGCTCATTTTGCTTCAACTGAATAGGGATTAATAGATATACTTTACTTGCAGATGTACATATTAAGGAAGCTCAGCATGGTTTCTATTACATCTGCATTAAACCTCCAAAGCGACGGAATTACAGATTTCTATATCTGTTCACTTTCATCTAGGTGCGCTGTCAAAGAAGCACCCTGATTTTCTTGAGAAGTAAATTCTGGTTACTGCTGCAGTTGTCTAATAATAAATTTCAAATTTCTGACGATTCTTCAATTCTGCACAGGACTGTTATTTACAAAGGTCAGCTAACACCAGCTCAGTTGGGGGAATATTATTATGCAGATCTTGGCAATGAAAGGTTTACGAGCTACATGGCCCTGGTAAATATTTTGCCCATTAACTCATCTTCTTCCTCCACTAACTCTATACTCCAACAAACAGCATAGGAACAACCAGTAACTGAAGAGGTGCAAGGTTGGGGAATGACTTCTGAGGCATTGAGGTTTGAATGATCTCTTAAGTTCTTCCGCTTCCTTGATTACTATTTGATTTTGGATGCTGGATTAGATGCAATGGTTGAGTTGGTAAGAAAGTTCATTATCAAGATAATCATGTTTGCAGAAATTTCTGCCGATGCTTTCTAGTTGGTCTGGATGACAATTTCTTCAGAGTTGTGAAGGGAATAATCACTTTGGTGAAAGTGGATAGGATTTTTGTAATTTCTACTGGCACTTCACTATATGTTTATATTGAAGTGCTGGAAGAAAACTGCACTTGACCTTTGATTTTTACACTATTATAAGAACTTAACCATGAAAACTCATAATTTGGTATACTTCTCTGTAGATACATTCCCGATTCTCTACAAATACTTTCCCTAGTTGGGATCGTGCCCAACCTTTTCGTGTATTGGGCCACAACGGGGAAATCAACACACTCAGAGGCAATGTTAACTGGTATGTCTTGAAAAAGTTTTGCTGCACTCTAGTTTTAATTAAACGACCCTTACAAATGAATACTATGTTGCACTGAAAATTTAAATCGTGTTATCATCCCACTGTTGGTGAAATGGATCAATAAAATAGTAGACATTGTCTGTTGGAGTTACACATGATTGTGTTTCCTTTCCCTCCTCTAAAGTAGAAAGTGTCCAAGTCCATTGTGCAACTAATGTCATCGCAGTTGATTATGCATGGGCTTAACGGCATTATGTGTTGTGTATTCGGGGTCTTATTCACTGCCTTTTGATTGAAGTGGTGTAGATATATCAGCTAATCTAGTGTATTTTGTAGGATAAAAGCACGTGAGGGCCTACTGAAATGCAAGGAGCTTGGCTTATCAGAGAATGATTTAAAGAAGTTTTTACCGATTGTGGATGCAAATTCATCAGATTCAGGTGAAGCTTTTATGATTTTTTTGTTAGCTTGCTAAACTGTGGTCATATTACTGAATCATGACGCATGGTTTTTCCTTCTGCAGGATGTTTTGATGGTGTCCTTGAGTTTTTGCTTCATTCTGGAAAAAGTCTTCCAGAAGCTGTTATGATGATGATTCCTGAAGCGTGGCAGAACGACAAGAACATGGACCCTCAGCGTAAAGCATTTTATGAATACTATTCAGCTCTGATGGAGCCATGGGATGGGCCAGCTCTTATCTCATGTAAGTTTTCTGGGACCACACTTCTATTTTCCTCTTGATACATGTTAGTATTTGATTTGATGCCTAATCTAATCTAATCTAATATTATTGCAGTTACCGATGGTCACTATCTTGGAGCTACATTAGATAGGAATGGACTACGACCTGGCCGCTTCTATGTCACCCACAGTGGGCGGGTTATAATGGCAAGTGAAGTTGGCGTTGTAGATATTCCTCCAGAAGATGTGTGTAGGAAAGGAAGACTAAATCCGGGCATGATGCTTCTGGTGGATTTTGAGAAGCAAATAGTTGTGAACGATGATGCCTTAAAAGAGCAATACTCATTGGCAAGACCCTACGGAGATTGGCTTGAAAAGCAGAAGATCGAACTGAAGGACATAGTTGACTCTGTTCATGAATCTGATATTGTGCCACCAACCATATCAGGAGTGCCTCCAGTAAGTATAACATAAAAACCAATATCAATTTCTTAAAAATATCTCATAGTCAAGTCTAATTTTTGCATCTTCCATGAACAATAGCTTTCTAATGATGATGCGGATATGGAAAATATGGGAATTCAAGGTTTGCTGGCTCCATTGAAAGCTTTTGGGTACGTAACCTCCTTACTGTGCAACTCTTCCAATCTATCCACCATATTCACAAAGGAAGTTTTTTTTAATATCGTTGCTCTCCTTTATGTAGGTATTCTGTAGAATCATTGGAAATGCTATTACTTCCCATGGCAAAGGATGGCGTCGAAGCACTTGGTTCAATGGGAAATGATACTCCATTAGCTGTCATGTCTAATAGAGAAAAGCTCACTTTTGAATATTTCAAACAAATGTTTGCTCAAGTGACAAATCCTCCTATCGATCCTATTAGAGAGAAAATAGTCACTTCTATGCGTTGTATGGTTGGTCCAGAAGGTGATCTGACAGAAACCACCGAGGAACAATGCCACCGCCTTTCACTAAAAGGTCCCCTTTTATCCACTAAGGAAATGGAAGCCATAAAAAAAATGAATTATAGGGGATGGAGGAGCAAAGTTATAGACATTACTTACTCAAAGGAACGTGGTAAGAAAGGGTTGGAGGAAGCCTTAGACAGGATATGCACAGAAGCACACAATGCAATTGGTGAAGGCTACACCACCCTTGTTCTTTCTGATAGAGGTATTCTACTTCTACGTTGTCTTTCTGTTGCATAAATATACCATATAGCCACATTCACCTAATGTATTTAAATCTTTGTTTGAATTTGTAGCCTTCTCAAAGAAACGTGTTGCTGTGAGCTCTCTTTTGGCTGTTGGTGCAGTCCACCAACATCTAGTTAAAACACTTGAGCGCACAAGAGTTGCCCTAATGGTTGAATCTGCTGAGCCACGCGAAGTGCACCATTTCTGCACACTTGTTGGTTTTGGCGCTGATGCTATATGCCCATATTTGGCCGTAGAGGCAATTTGGCGACTGCAGGTTGACGGAAAGATCCCACCAAAAGCAAGTGGTGATTTCAACTCAAAAGATGAGTTGGTCAAGAAGTATTTCAAAGCAAGCACCTATGGGATGATGAAGGTTCTTGCCAAAATGGGAATATCAACTTTGGCCTCATATAAAGGTGCTCAGATATTTGAAGCTCTGGGTCTTTCTTCAGAAGTGATTGAAAAGTGCTTTGCTGGAACTCCAAGTCGAGTTGAGGGTGCAACGTTTGAGATGCTTGCTCAAGATGCACTTCATCTGCATGAGTTGGCTTTTCCTTCTCGGATTTTCTCTCCTGGAAGTGCAGAAGCAGTAGCATTGCCAAACCCTGGAGATTATCATTGGAGAAAAGGTGGTGAAGTTCATCTCAATGATCCACTTGCTATTGCAAAGCTTCAAGAGGCTGCCAGAACTAACAGTGTAGAAGCATATAAACAGTATTCCAAGACCATTCATGAATTGAATAAGGCTTGCAATTTGCGAGGGCTCCTGAAGTTTAAAGATGCAGCAAGTAAGGTTCCTATTAGTGAAGTTGAACCTGCTAGTGAAATTGTTAAACGGTTTTGCACTGGGGCTATGAGTTATGGGTCAATATCATTGGAAGCCCACACAGCATTAGCAACGGCAATGAACAAAATTGGAGGGAAATCCAACACAGGTTTGTCAAACTTGATTAAGATTGTTGAGTCACATTTTTTTTCTTACCCAAAGGAGGGGAACATAAATGTCTAGTCTTTTACCCATTGCCAAATATTGACTAAACATCCAAGCATAATTTTTTCATGAAACACTATTTTGCAAATCTCATTCAATTAAGTGATAAGATTATTCTACTCAATTTCTGACTTTTTAATGATTTTTTCTTGAATATCTGTTGCAGGTGAGGGAGGTGAGCAACCATCTCGTATGGAGCCTCTTGCTGATGGCTCAAGGAATCCCAAAAGGAGTGCCATTAAGCAGGTTGCTAGTGGGAGATTTGGTGTTTCAAGTTACTACCTTACAAATGCTGATGAACTTCAGATAAAGATGGCCCAGGTAATTGGTGTAACTTGTTCTTTCCAATCTAGGTTATTGTCCTTTTACTCGGCTTCTATAAAATTTCATCAACTGGTGCTCCTGCATTCCTGTTGGACATACGGTTCTGTTGTTTATGAATTTATATTCATGGCAGATGATGCTGTGACATAAAGGCACCTATGGGTGCTCTTGCGTCATTAATCGAAACCTACATTTTTTCTTTGGTGAGGTTTAATAAAAGTGTAGTTTTTTTACTTAAGGTGGTATGGTAGTGTCTTAACGTTATAGTTGTAATCCTCAGGGAGCAAAACCTGGTGAAGGAGGTGAACTTCCTGGCCACAAGGTTATAGGAGACATTGCTATTACTAGGAATTCAACAGCCGGAGTAGGGCTCATCAGTCCACCTCCCCATCACGATATTTATTCAATTGAAGATCTTGCTCAATTGATTCATGATCTTAAGGTATTTTCTTGTCTGCACTTATTTCTCAGTGTGTTTCTGTTTGACTGTTGGAAAATTAGGTGTTCTTCCTGTTTGTGTTTGACCCCTTATGTCAATTTGTAGAATGCCAACCCAGCTGCTCGAATTAGTGTGAAACTAGTATCTGAAGCAGGAGTTGGGGTAATTGCTAGTGGAGTTGTTAAAGGTCATGCTGAGCATGTCTTGATCTCAGGTCATGATGGAGGTACAGGAGCATCCAGATGGACTGGTATAAAGAGTGCTGGACTGCCTTGGGAACTTGGTCTGGCTGAGACCCACCAAACATTGGTTGCTAACGACCTACGTGGTCGTACAACTCTGCAAACTGACGGGCAACTAAAAACTGGAAGAGATGTGGCCATAGCCGCCCTTCTTGGTGCAGAAGAGTATGGTTTCAGTACTGCTCCCCTCATTACTCTTGGCTGCATCATGATGCGGAAGTGCCACAAGAACACCTGTCCTGTTGGAATTGCAACTCAAGATCCAGTACTTAGAGAGAAATTTGCTGGAGAACCTGAGCATGTTATTAACTTCTTTTTTATGGTGGCAGAAGAGATGAGAGAAATTATGTCCCAACTTGGGTTTAGAACAGTCAATGAAATGGTTGGCCGTTCAGATATGCTTGAAGTTGATAAAGAAGTTGTCAAGGGAAATGCGAAACTAGAGAATATTGATCTCTCTCTATTGCTTAGACCTGCAGCTGAACTGCGGCCAGAAGCTGCCCAATACTGTGTTCAAAAGCAAGATCATGGTTTGGACATGGCTTTGGATAATAAGCTCATAAGTCTGTCCAATGCTGCTTTGGAAAAGGGTCTTCCAGTATACATTGAAACACCAATCTGTAATACTAACCGTGCTGTGGGAACTATGCTTAGCCACGAGGTTACTAAGAGGTACAACTTAGCTGGTCTTCCAGCTGACACCATCCATATCCAATTTACTGGTAGTGCAGGCCAAAGCTTTGGTGCATTCCTTTGTCCTGGAATCACTTTGGAACTTGAAGGTGATAGCAATGACTACATTGGTAAAGGATTATCAGGTGGCAAAGTTGTAGTATATCCTCCAAAGGGAAGCAATTTTGACCCCAAAGACAACATCTTAATTGGCAATGTGGCACTGTATGGGGCAACACGTGGTGAGGCTTATTTCAATGGGATGGCAGCAGAAAGATTTTGTGTGCGTAATTCTGGGGCTCAGGCTGTAGTTGAAGGTGTTGGTGATCATGGATGCGAGTACATGACTGGTGGGACCGTTGTCGTTCTTGGGAAAACTGGTAGAAATTTTGCTGCTGGTATGAGTGGTGGAATTGCTTATGTTCTTGATGTGGATGGAACGTTCCAGTCTCGGTGCAACCTGGAGCTTGTAGATCTGGACAAGGTTGAAGAAGAAGAGGACATTATTACTCTTAGGATGTTGATACAGCAACATCAACGTCACACAAACAGTTTGCTTGCCAAGGAAGTGCTTGTTGATTTTGATAATCTTCTTCCTAAATTTGTCAAGGTGTTCCCTCGGGAGTATAAACGTGTTCTTGCAAGTATGAAGTCTGATGCAGCCTCTAAAGATGCAGTGGAGCGTGCTGCAGAAGATGTAGATGAACAAGATGATGAAGCCCAAGCAGTGGAGAAAGATGCTTTTGAAGAGCTCAAGAAGCTGGCAACTGCGTCTTTGAATGAGAAACCAAGTGAGGTAATTTTTAGTTTCTTACTTGTTATTAGTTTTATAATTGTTATCCATTTTATTTTCTGTTATTTATGAAAACATTTTTTATGTTTCGGGACTGCCTTATATTTCTTAGTTTGTGTGGTTTTTTCCCTCTTAGCTCCAGTTCCTATTTTAAAATATATTTTAGACTAACCTGGTGAAAACTTTGCTTCATTGCTGGAGTCAAAGATATTTTCTGTTATCTTTCTGTTACTTAAATGTGAAGAACATACATGCAAGATACAAGTACCTAGAGTAATATGTTTTAACTGGCTCATGTCTTTGAATATCCGCAGGCTCCCAAGAGGCCCAGTCAGGTCACTGATGCTGTTAAACATAGAGGTTTTGTTGCTTATGAGCGTGAGGGTGTTCAGTATAGGGATCCTAATGTTCGTCTGAATGATTGGAATGAAGTGATGATGGAGACAAAGCCGGGTCCACTTTTGAAAACACAGTCTGCCCGTTGCATGGACTGTGGTACTCCATTTTGTCATCAGGTGGGCATTGCCATTTTCAAGTTTTCATTACTTGTATCTTTCCTTCTAAGGTTGTTTGGAACCATGTTTAATCTAAAATACATTTACATAAAATTTCAGGAAAATTCTGGATGTCCTCTTGGGAATAAAATACCGGAATTTAATGAGTTAGTGTATCAAAATAGGTGGCAAGAAGCATTAGAGAGGCTTCTTGAAACAAACAACTTTCCCGAGTTCACTGGTCGGGTTTGTCCTGCACCTTGTGAAGGTTCTTGTGTCCTTGGTATTATTGAGAATCCTGTATCTATTAAAAATATTGAATGTGCTATCATTGACAAGGCTTTTGAGGAGGGTTGGATGATTCCACGACCTCCTGTCAAGAGAACTGGGTATGATATATTTTCTGTTTAACATCATTTTAGTTGTGTTTTTATTTCTGTGGTGCTGTTTTTTTCAAGCAAATATGATTACCTCATTAGTAACATTGAACTGGACCTAGCTAGAAATTTTTGAACATTTTTTTAATTCATTGTTACATGAACAATGTCATTAATAGATATTTTCTGATACAGAAAAAGAGTAGCCATTGTTGGAAGTGGACCATCAGGCTTGGCAGCTGCAGATCAGCTAAATAAAATGGGTCATATAGTAACAGTGTTTGAAAGAGCTGATCGCATTGGTGGCCTTATGATGTATGGAGTTCCAAACATGAAAACTGACAAAGTGGATATAGTTCAAAGGCGAGTCAATCTAATGGCTGAGGAAGGAATAAATTTTGTGGTGAATGCAAACATTGGGCATGATCCTTTATATTCTCTTGAACGACTTCGAGAGGAAAACGATGCCATTGTCTTGGCTGTTGGAGCTACAAAGCCAAGGTGAGACACAGTGACAGCAGTCTATGGATTTTGTTCAATTCTTTATAACGGAACAAAATATGCATACATAGAAGGACGTCTCTAACGAAGTTATGTTTTCATGCAGGGATCTTCCTGTGCCTGGAAGGGAGCTATCAGGAGTTCATTTTGCCATGGAGTTTCTTCATGCAAACACTAAAAGTTTGCTTGATAGCAATTTACAGGATGGTAACTACATCTCTGCCAAAGGCAAGAAGGTTGTGGTCATTGGCGGGGGTGACACTGGCACAGATTGCATTGGAACATCCATTCGTCATGGTTGTACAGCCGTCGTAAATCTTGAGCTTCTCCCTCAGCCACCACCAACTAGGGCTGCAGGAAACCCATGGCCTCAGGTTAGATTTGAATAATTGTTTTTTTCACTTGTCATAGGACTTTCAATTTTCCTTTAGTCATGAGTTTGACCACTCTTTCTGTAATGCAGTGGCCTCGCGTATTCCGTGTTGATTATGGTCACCAAGAAGCAGAAACTAAATTTGGAAAAGATCCAAGAACATATGAGGTACTCACTAAAAGGTTTGTGGGAGATGAAAATGGAGTTGTTAAAGGACTTGAAGTGGTACGTGTTCGCTGGGAGAAAGATGAAACTGGCAAGTTTCAATTTAAGGAAATTGAGGGCAGTGAGGAGATTATTGAGACTGACCTAGTTTTGCTAGCCATGGGATTCCTTGGCCCCGAGGCGGTAAGTATTTTAAATAGCTTTATTCCCAAGTTTCAAATATGTTAATTAAAAGAATTTTGCATGTTTATGGTAGATGTGATTTGTAGATAAATTGGTTGCAAATGCTATTTACATTACATGGTAGTAAGTCATAGCAGATAAATATGTTGCAATTACATTGCATTATTTTAAGTTATAGCAGTAAATTTTATTGGATTCTTGCTAAATGCATTTTTTGTAGTAATCTTCTTCCAGTGTTCAATTTATGCTTTTACAAAAGCAATTTCCATAAGCCATAACTTATAATACTTTTCTTTGCCTTGCCAGACTATTGCAGAAAAGTTGGGTGTGGAGCGAGACAACAGGTCAAACTTCAAGGCTGATTATGGCCGCTTCTCGACCAGTGTTGATGGGGTATTTGCAGCAGGTGACTGTCGGCGTGGTCAGTCGCTTGTGGTATGGGCTATTTCAGAGGGAAGGCAAGCTGCCGCACAAGTTGACAGCTACCTCACCAAAGAAGACCACGATATCGATGGGAATCAGGATGAATTTGTCAAGAGGCAACAGGACCTCAACAAGAAGCACAGTAAACACACAGTAATGACTTAGGATGCTTTCTTTGATTTTACAAGTTCCTCGAGTTCCTAAAGCAAATGCACATAATAAAAGAAAAATGAATGTTGAATGTTACATTTTAGGCATTCTTGGTTGGCAGTTAGTAAGCCGAATGGGCGAAATAAGAACGAAAACAATAAAGATAAATAATTTAGTGTATGGAAAGCAAGAGGTTGTCTTGGTTTTTGGTGGTATTAGGGTAAGATTTGAGTGTTGTTCATAGTTCTTATTTGGATTTTATTGTTGGGAAGGCTAGCTTAGTTATGATTTTGTGGAAATGAAATGTACAGTTTGGTAATTAATTATTTATTCTGATGTACAATTGTTTCTGCAATTTTGAGCTAATGTGTTTGTTCTTTCTGATGGGTATTTTGATTCCTTGACTAGTTAGTTGACTTTGCTTAGATAAAAACAATCAATATATTTCTGCATACCAAAAAAGAATTTTATCAAACTCCGACTTTGACTCCAAGGAATCATTTTTGACAAAAGTCAAACTGATAACAATTTACATAATTCTCTTTAGCTGCTCCTAGTATGTATATATTTTGTTTGATGTTTTTTTAGTTATTTTCTATTTTTTAAGCTAAAACTTAAGTGATGATGCTCCACAAAATATATTAAATAATTTTATTTGTGAACAATCAAATACACAATAATATGAGCAATGAATTGTTGAATGATATATATTTTTGAATAGCAATATATTTTTTAACCGAAAAAGGCAAAACAGGTAAAGAGGAATGGAATAATGATTGTTTAGTCATATATTTGGTAGTATTGAAAATGAAAAATCATATAATTTTTAAACAATTCATAGATATTTACGTCTTTAATTGTTTTGGCATAAAATAGTGTATGGTTTTTGCAATCTTTAATTTTCTCTAAGAGATAGCTATGAAATTATTTTATAAAAAATGCATTTATATATTTTTTTTGACAGAAAAAAATGCATTTTTATATTACCATTGTATAGAATATGATATCGCACCCACCAATTAATTTTTTTGGATTCATCACTAACGATCTGTTTGTTTGAAGAGAGATAGACGAGAGAGAGAAATAGACAAGAGAAAGAGGAAAGAGAGAACACATTTCTATGGTTTGGAAGAACATACTCTTTAGTTTATATATTATTTAAACAACGGTAGTTATTTTGGAAATCACCAACAAGAAAGAGAGAACAACAGACTCTTATATAGACACATTTCTTCCACAGTTAGGAATTCAGTGGTAGTTAACTACCGCCGGGGGTAATTTTGTCATTTACTTATGTTTTTAGGAAATTTTTGATGTCAAAAAAGCAATAATCTAGAGTGATTGAAGTACTTGACAATAGATACATCCCAAGGGGTAAAAGTACTTGGACCATAAGAAGAAAAATGGTAGGATGAAGTTTTCCTCTTAATGGACATATATCATATATTTGCTGGAATGCATACTTATGGGGCATTCCTGATATAGTCTACCTATGTGAGAATGAAGTTTGACCGCTTCACGGAGCTCAAGGGTTTGACTCTTAAGTTACCATGAAAAGTGATATATGACAGAAGACCTTCTTAATGTGTCATTTTACAAGTTTCTTTATCAACGGTAGAGAGATTCTATGTGTAAGTTATGCATACTTGTCCTAATGAATAATTAGTTCAAAACTTGCCTACCATACTATTTGGGAATGACCGAAAACTTAACTTACTAAGTAATGGTTCAAATCGCGAGATACCATTATATGAATGCATGTAATTTCCGGATTTATGAGATTTAGTATTTTGAAAATGGTGGGGGATCGTTGGTGATTTCCAAAATAATGGAATCACTTTAGAACCAAAAGTTGTAACTCTTCACCAAGAGTTGTAACTCTTCATGGGAATCTTTCATATACATTGGAACCTTTGGCAAATGGGTGCTTAATGAACCTTAACATTGATTCAAGTTAGATGGGGTGTTTTCTCTCATGTGAAGGGTCATATAATGCACTAATGTTGGGCATTAATTTGACACAACAAAAAACACACAGAAACATAAATTTTGTTACATTAATAACATAATTCTCCCTCATTCTCTTACTCTAAATCATCAATCAATTCTATAATGCATGAGTGAATTGCTGGAACCATAAATCTGTAAAATACTATTAGGAGATACACTTGGTGTGGTTGTGCAATACACATCAATGAACTCATCGTATCCTGAAGGAGATTCGCTGGTCATTCATATTGCGTCCAATATACAATTATTGGTGGTGGCGAATTGAACCTAAATGTTAGTGTGGCAACCCCATGCGTTTGAGTTTTACATGCATAACCATTAAACTTTTCAGGTTTCAAGTACAGCAGCCTCTTCCCAACAATCAAGATATATAACATTTCTTTTGGTTCAAATCTTCATTGGTCTTGAAGTTAAACATATTAACAATGGATCAATAAATCTCAGTCTCTTTTTTTATATGAAGCCTATAAGTATAAAGCATTTGTTTTCATAGTTGGTAGGATGTTTGTGGAAAGATTAAGTGAACAATTTTAGTTTGTAAATTTTTTTTGACAATAATTTTAGTTTGTAAAATATGATTGGTTCTTTCTTTCTTTAAAAAAAAACTATGATTGGTTCTTTGAAGGAAAAACTATGATTGGTCGTATAAATAAATTTATGTTTGCATCCATTTTTTTTTCCTCATTACTACAAGAAAAATTGCGTAGAGAGACAAATAAGTATCGATCTCAATTCTATTATGTTCTCAATTATAAATGACTACAAATTATGAAATAACACATCTGTACGCAATATTTATGTGAAATTTAAATGCTTAATGAAATTAAAAAACTAAATTACTAGTAATTATTAGTTTAGTACTATAGTAGAGGATCTTCTATAGTTTCCTTCAAAAAATTAATTGAGCCAGTGACATCATCATCCCATAAAGATTCACTAGTGCTTACTCCATCACCTTGAATAATTTCAGTTGGATACGGAGAAGGCTTTGGAGGAATTTCAATGTCTTCAATATCTCCTTCAAGCATTTCTATTACTCTGTCCATTGAAGGACGATCAATAGGGTTCAATTGTATACACCACAAAGCAATTATGAACATTTTCTTCACATTTTTCCTTTCCTCATTGGTAGCTTCTCCCAATATTTCTATCTCCCTTTCTTCAATCAATTCATTGTAAATCCAATAGGGAAAGAAAATTTGGTTTGAATCATCTGCATTTGAGTTCAAATTTCTTCTCCTGTTTGCTATTTCCATTAAGAGCATTCCAAAACTATACACATCGGCCTTATAGGAAACTTTACCAATATTTTTGTAGAACAATTCTGGTGCCATGTAACCAATTGTTCCTCTTGCAGCAGTCAAAGTTACAATGCTATTGTCAACTGGGTAAAGTTTTGCAAGACCGAAGTCTGAAACTTTTGCGATGAAGTCATGGTCAAGAAGTATGTTATGAGGCTTGATGTCAAAATGTAAAATTTGCATGTCACAACCTTGATGCAAATAAGCAATCCCACGTGCAACTCCAAGAGATATCTCGTACATTTGCTTATAAGTTAAGCAAATACGGTCTTCTCTAGGGGAAATATATCTATCAAGAGAGCCATTGGGCATGAAATCATAAACAAGAGCACGTTTTGATCCCTCAACACTAAATCCAACAAGTCGCACCACATTGGTGTGATGTATTTTTCCTATGGTTGCAACTTCATTGATGAAATCTTGTCCATTTCTATTTCCCTTAAGTTTACCCAACACTTTTATGGCTACCAAAGGCCCACTACGAAGCTTTCCCTTATAAACCTTACCGTATCCTCCTTCACCCAACTTTTCTTTAAAGCCTCTCGTCATCTGCTTTATCTCTTTGTATGAATACCTAATTGGTAGGAGGGAATTCCCTTGAAGAAAATCTTCGATGTTTTCATACATTGATGTATGTCGTGCTCGATATTTATGTATCAATTTTGCAAAGAAAACTATGAGACCTAACATACATCTAACAACAATGTATGATGACAAAATATACCTTCCAATGATATTTCCTATGTCAAGACCAAGTTGAGAGTCAGAAAATCCCTCAGCTCCACCGGATATTCTTACACCCATTGCACGTAGTAGTCCTGCAATAATATAAACCGTAAACAATAGAATGACAATAAAAATGTTCAAATAACATTGTGAATATGAGATTGCCAAAAAAAAAAGTGAATATAAAAAATGACCTTGGGCAATTCCGTACGTAATACCTGCGAGAAAATTTAATGAAGTCAATTAACAAATTGACACAAAAAGAGTAATCAATAGAAATTTTCCCCCTTTTCTGCAGTTTTATTGTTTTTTTAATTAATTAAAAATAATGGTTTTTCTAAAATTCGAAAATATATTGTCTATTTTTTAAAAATAATTTTTAAATAAGTGAATTGCCATGTGGATGTCAGTTGGACAATTTGGCACAGTCAGCTAATGCCACTTATATACAAATGTGACAAATCGTAAAAAAAGTGAGGTCAGGGACTATTTTAAAATACAAAAAATTTTGCAAGGACGTTTTTCAATTTTACTTTACAGGGACCAAAACCACATTTTAACCTTTATAAAAACATAATACAATGAATACTCAAACTCGTAATTAAACTCAATACACAAAGAAGACATGATCCAAAAGAAAAGCAACCAACTACTAAAGACAACCAACACATGAGACAAAAAGGAAACGAACGAAGCTTAATAAAAATAAAAAGATAGAAATTTATCCAACCCGCACTGCCATATAATGAGACAAAACTGCCAAATCATAGAAAGCCTATAATCACATACATATGAATGGTTTCACTACCCACTCTTATAAGTAACATGAATATTTTGATGACCTAAGAAAAAACCCTTCTCAAGAGTTGAATCTTACTTGGTTTACCAGTTGCACAATAAACGTTGTCATATCAGAAAAAATAACATTGTTTCACGACTTTCAAATGATCACATCATTGAAAGGGGCTTTCTCCCTCGTAATATTTTCTCCCTCATCAATTACTCCCTCGCCGCTTCCTCCATCTCCGTCATAGCCGTACCCACACCACCAAACCTATCGAATTGTGCAACGTTGGCCTGTATCCGTTGTTGACCAAAGTACACTTTGTTCAGTGCTTCATTCAATTTGTCAACGTTTCGCACATTAGTGAAGCACACAAAACCAAACACTTGTTTACTAGCATTTCTATTCCGGGACACATATACGTCTGCCAAAATACCACAAACCTCCAAACGCGTCCTCACCTCAACATATTATAAATGCTATGGTACATTAGTGAAATAGAATGTTACCATCAAAGCCTCCTATTGATGTGAACTTGATCGAGTCTTCGACACTCCCTGTTATCGAGAGGCATGCCCAAAGATTAAGGCGCCTCTTGATTGATCGACAATGTACCTCAATTGACATCACACACCTATGTCCGTAAAACCTTCGAACCTGTGTTTAACCATGTTCAAGTAACCCAGCAAACCTATTCCCATAGCCACGAAACCCTAGATCGTGAAACCTTACAAACCCCATACTTCCATGCAGTGAAAATCCCCTTGACCTTTCTTGTCCTTGATCTCCTGATCGAATCATGTTTCGACGTCTCAAACTAATCACATACATTCTCTCTTATTCCCATAGTATGTGTGGCTCTGACTAGAACCCTACCCCTCCATAGTGATTACCGACACGGTTACCCTAGGTAAGACCTATAGCCCTCTCTCTCTCTCTCTCATTTGCGATGTCACATTTATGGCGAGTTTTACTATTAACTATCAAGAATGATACCTTATTAAATTTAAGTCGAATGTTGCATGAAATCTAGAAAATCAATTAATTGTACTTAACTAATTATTTTCTATTGACAACAACAAAATTAACCCATTTAATTCAATAAAGTAGTCATAATACACGAAGGAATATAATAAAAAAATTTGCGGTTAGCTTAAGACAATGCTACTCTAGGCAAGAGTGAGCCACATTGTTTTGCTTGCCTATGAACAAAATAGTTTTATTCGGTTATAACAATGATACGAGGGTAAAGTGATTCGACTCAAGTGATTGTTGAATTTCACCTAAAAGTGATTCATTTAAGATAACCCGAATTTAAATTATAGTTGAAACAATTCTATATCAAACTTTACTTACATTTGGACCAAACTCAAAATTCCCAAACCCTCTTATCCGGGTCACTAGAGGGTAAACATAAAAACATAGTGACACAAGGGAGTAGTGTACACTACAAGAAAACCGTGTATAATTAAAGAAGTTAGAGGACAAATTTCTCATTACCTTCGATAACCATTCGCAGCTTGGATGGAGTTCCTAAAATTAAAATAAAGAAGAAGTTAGCGACTTAACTCTTAAAGGTGTACACTAACTTGTACATGATACAAGACTTGTCTCAATTTTGCACCATAGAATTGACATACATGTATCCAACAATCAGTTATAGTTTCATTTGATCTCTTCTATTTTATTTTATCTTTTCATCATCAATTAATCACATCAATCAATTTATCTTTTTCTTTCAAAATATATATATTCATATGATTTGTCCATCAAACATTTATATATACACAGCGAAATGAACAAGTGCTTTTGCTGTTTTTTATTTCTCAAAAAATTAAAATTAAATTTTTCTTTTCAAATACTTTTTTTTTGAAGGATCTTTTTAAATACTTGTTTTTTGTGGAAATACAAAACTATTATCATAAATCTGATAGATTAATAATATTTGTACAACTATTTGATGAGAAAATTTGTGTCAACATTCTCTTTCTCTTTTATTATTTGTCAAAAACAGTTGATAGAGGAAAACCAATAGAGAAAAGAATATAATGTAAATATGATAAAGTTGAAAATATCATTTCTCAATGTAATAACAAAGGAAACAAGAGTGCAGTTAAATAGATAAATAAAATGTAAAGTTGTTCTTACCAGTGACACAACCGACATGAAAACCCAGTGTTGTTCTACACGGACTAGACGGATTGTCGCATTCAAGACTCCAAGTGGTTTCTCTCAAATAGCAATATGGGATTCCACAATGATCTTCACAAGCACCAGTCATCCAAGAAACTTCAAAACCACCCACCAACATCCTATGAATTTCACTGTAATCAAACATTTGATTCGTAACCTTCCATTCATATCCATAAATTCGGTCACTTTTGTCCTCGTACGAAAACTTTCCATCAGGAGTATGCCAATCCTCAGAGCTGTAATTATAACGGAAAAAAGATATCGGCGTAACAACCTCGACGTGACAGTGATTATGATGATAGTTTCTAACCTTCAAATCCCCAGCAATGGCATAAACATGGCCACCTTGAGAATTTGACTTGTTCATGCAAGAAGCTGCATCCGCGTACACCGGATCATCCATCACAGGACTGCTACAATTCATGTAAATTACGTGCTGGAACATTTGTAATGATTGAGGACTTTTAAGAACTGCCAAAGTAAGAGCTTCTGCATATTCATATCTAGTAGTATCAACTATTCTTCTCTGGTAAATTTGATATGGATGGTAATGGTAGCTATTATAATTGTAAAAGCCGCTGAAATTATAATTGTAAAAGTAATAGCGAGGAAAGGAAGAGCAATCACCCTCTTCAATTCCGGGATCAACTATTCTGATTGTGTAGTTATTGTAGTTGATTGATTTCACATAGTATTTACCCGAAAACAAAGTTAAGGTCGTGATATTGTTTTCGCAGGATAACTCATACCTAGGATTACCACAGGTTGTTGGATCATTCTTAAGTCGAAACGGATGTTTGATATTGCTGATTTTGCCACATGAAGAAGGTGGACAATATGTTTGGTTACTAGTATTTGTAATTGCATCACATGTTTGATGATGATGATGCCGTAGTAGCACTACTACAATAATTTGGATTAAGAATAAGAATGATTTTTCTCTGCACATGATTGATGATGAAGAGTGAAGACTGGTTTTCACTTTAGAGCTACGGTATTATAATCTGAAAGGGTACATGATCAATAATTGTCTTTCTCAAATGTCAAAAGTCTTTTAGCCATCGTTGTTGACTTTCATTATACATTTTATTTCCCACCCGACTTAGGTATTACACTTTGTGGAAGAGAGTGGTCTTCCTGGCGTGATTAATTGAGATTCAACTATTATGCTTTGGTCAATCCAAAAAACTTTTCAACTTTTTATATCTATAGTCAATACTACTCCTTCCATCCTCAAATAAATGATTTTCACATTCATCATCTTTGCACGAATTTGTTTGTTTTAATTTCCCGTCTTTGGACGGTATATTTTTTAATTCCTGTCTTAATGCGGTGTTTATTTGATTCAAATTGAAAAATTAGTTTGGGCAAGAGAAGATTTAATCAATGAATTTGATGTCGTCAACGCTAGATATCCGGACACTTGAATATAATCAATCATATTTATAGGCATACGTACTCTTCCGTTTTATGCTATTGACATACATGATATTAGTTTGTTTGCAGACTCAACCTTTTTTATTTTCGCGACTTTGAATTTTTAGTGTATCGTTATACTCTAACAATTTGAATGAAAATCTGTGGAAAAAAATGTTACTGAAATAAAAATAGTAGAAAGATAGTTGAGTGTTCTATTTTGAATTTCCTTCTGTCTCCTTATTTTTTTCCTTTAGATGACGTTACGTAGAACATTTCTTAATCTATATTTTCTTGCAGCATTATTTTCAACTTTAAATGCAGCTAGACTATATATGAAGTTATACAAGTTTGGATTGTGATTCCCTTCAACATGTCACTCACAATATTAGCCTTGCTACTGCTGCTATCAATGAACCTTGTAAATGGTCAGTTTAATAATAACTCGTCCGTTGAATGCCCCTTTCGTTTATCTTGTTCGCGTAACAAGAATCAAATCATTGAGTTTCCCTCAAAACCTGTATCAAAAAAATTCCTTATCAGTGACATAGATTGCAAATTGAAACACTTAGTCCTATCTGACCCAAAAAACTGTCTTCCTAGTCTCTTTTTAACAAACAATTTTTCATTATTTTATCCTTTTCGATCAGATTTTTCCTACAACAACATTACTTTCTTTAATTGCTCTTCAGTTGGAGTACACCATCTGAAAAGCTGGGACCAAAGAAACCCTGGTGTACAAGATATGTTGTCTTGTCCGATTTTTGCTACCGATTCTACCGAAAGTGTCGTCGAATTGGACTTATTAAGCTGCACAAGAATGTTTGATAAAGTTTTGCCAGTAACAGCAAGTTATTATATAAGGTATAACGCGCTCAGCTTGAGTTGGTCAGAAACAACATTTCCTAGTCAATGTTTAGAATATGATCAGATACACAACAAATCAAAGAAGAATCTCACATCCATTATTTTAGTAACAACAGGTGAATAGAATATATTATATATACCTTCACTTCTCTTTCTATTTTCTGTTTTTTCCTGTCATTAAGTGTTGAATTTGCAGGAGCAATTGTTGGTTCAACTATGCTGGTTATTTTGATTGGTGTTTTCATTCGAGTTTATGTCCATTTTAGGACGAAGGGGGAAGATCAAACGAGACTTGAAAACTTTTTGAAGGATTACGAAGCGTCAAAGCCAACAAGATTTTCTTATGCAGATATCAAGAGAATTACAGATCAATTCAAAGAAAAGCTAGGTGAAGGAGCTCATGGAGCTGTCTATAAAGGTAAATTATCGAGTCAAATTCTTGTTGCCGTGAAGATGCTTAGTAATACCGAGGGAGATGGGAGAGAGTTCATAAATGAAG
>Ga0228710_1003916_pt1 | contig 23608 bp, 8 predicted proteins | sample MedpolnodulmetaG_FD_177995 | JGI IMG/M metagenome (GOLD analysis project Ga0228710, IMG submission 177995) | Root nodule microbial communities from Medicago polymorpha collected in Santa Monica, California, United States - pink nodules | ecosystem: Host-associated > Plants > Roots > Nodule...
GTTTCGCTAGAAGACGTCTTTTATGAAGGTGTCTTTTAGCAAGTTATTCTATGAGCATTTGCTAAAAGACACTAACTAATTTTATAAAGGTGTCTTTTAGTAAAGTTATAACTAAAAAGTGAAAATCACACTTTGAGGTGTGGGTTGCTAAAAGACACATTCATGGGTGGCTTATAGCAAAACCCTCTTGTAAGTACAATTCACAAGACATCACTTCCATTGTTTAAAAAAAAAAAATCATGTATAGTAGTAGGGGCGGATACATGTATGGGCTATGTGGGGCTAAAGCCCCACATGCCTTTTCCCTTTTTAAAATTTTTTTTTTTATATATAGTAGATATAACACAAAAGAACAAGTCAGTAAATGAGTAAATTATCTCTTTTACAGTGTGTTTTATGTTTGAGTTACGCAAAGTCATTTGCAGTTTTTTATGTGAGCAAATTATTGAGGATGACTGGGTTTTATCCAAATGATTTTATAGATGTGTCGGAAGTGACATTACACCATCAACTTATGAATTATATTACAAATGTTCGATCTGACGGGAAATTTGCTAAGTTGAAAGAGCTTTCAGATTTTTGTGCAAAACTTGTGGAAACAAATAAATGCAACACATTTGCTATGGTTTATAAACTTTTGAAGTTGACTTTGCTCTTGCCGGTAGCAACTGCAAGTGTTGAACGTGTTTTTTTCAGCTATGAAAGTTGTGAAGAGTAACCTATGCAACAAAATGGATGATTAGTGCTAAATAATCGTCTTGTAACTTATATGGAAGGAAATATTCTTTTAACAATTAGTAATGATGTCATTTTAGCTCATTTTCAACAAATGGATAGGAGACGAGATTTTCATTGTAATATATTGTATCAAACAATGTTATTTCTTATTTTTAATATAGTTTGTATTATTTTTTCTTTGATAATTTAGCCCCACATGCACCAAAAGTCTGGATCCGACCCTGTATATAGTAGCTGAAAATTAACACAAATGTAAGTATTATATCATGTGATGTAGTTGTAAGATGCAAAAAATAAATGATTTACAATGCAGTATTATGATAAACTCATATCATCTTATATAGAAATTTATGTAAATAGTTTAGAAAATAATAATACAATGTGACATTATAATAATAATTGTTACATAGTATGATATAAACTCAAAAAACGTGTACGTCGACCCAGTAATTTTATACGCACTAGAAAAAGGCACTAATCATTTTCACTTTTTCTTGATTATATACACTGAAGATGTCATAACAAACAAACAAAAATGGAATTCTTGTAGCTAGGATCAGGATAGAATTAGAATGATATTTGAGCATAGCTAGTGGAAATATAGGTTTTTGATGACTTGGATTTGTATTGGATACAAGTAAAACGACATATCATGGTAGTTACTATCGTTAAGGTCATGTATATTCCACCTGAGAACGTAATTAACCATGGACGCTACATTATCTATGCCATCTCTTAATCTCAATCATATCTTTGATACTATATCTAGATCGATCTAACCCACGAATCTTTCAAAAAATTAATACCTACTTTCAAATTATAAGGACACCTCTTATGCTTTGTGCCCGTGAGGCACCAATCACAACTTGACACCAACCATGGAATGAGTATAAATTCTAGAGCTTACCTTATAAAGACATATATTGCTTGCTTTATAAGAAAAAAATAAAAACCATAACCAACGACTCATGTGTAAATGTCTAAAAGGTCACACAACCTTAAAGTGGGTTTTACTAATTATTAATTAAAAAGATCCTAGCTAGATAGAATGGTCCCCCACATAGACCCTAGTTAAGCTATAGACACGTGTCTTGGGATATGGCTGCCACCTTGCACGTGGCCTTTCTTGTCCTACACCGAATCTTATATCCAACACGGTCACCACCAATATTAACATCACACATAAGGTGTGAAAATCTCTTCAAAAAAGGGAACTAGATAATGCCACTCGGTCTAATTTTGATGCAATATGAACAATCAAATTCGTATGACAGAAGAGGAGTAGAGGACAATATGCTATATGATTAATCAATTAAAATAAGACAAAGAGCTAATTATAAGTTATATTATTATTGTGGTTATGGTGGAGTGGACTATAGTGGGTGCAATGAGACATGCACGAGGGGACCGGGCTTGTAAATCATGAAGGGAGCACTGCCTATTTTTATGTAATTGATATTTGGAAATATAGAGTTTGAAACCAACAAAGTTACGTATGCTTTATAAAACCGGCAAAGACAAGGGAACATAGATTCATTCTTAGGATTATAATATTGCTTTGTAACCTTAATTATATAGTTGAGGAGCCCAAGCGTGCGTCTTAAGGACAAGACAATGGTGTTCGTCTTTATTCTTTTTAAATGCTTTGCTTTGGCGGCTTTTTCCTAATATTATCACATTTCATCAAAGGCATGTTTGGATTATACAAGTTTAATTTGGTTTTTGTCTCGTGAGAAATGTACATGCATGTCTGTCTTTAAAATAGTTCTCCATATGATCCCTCTTGTATAAATATAAGAGAAAAGGGGGGGAACTCTTAATATCAAATTACAATTTACAATGGAATATTAGTTTAGTGGGTTTAGTTCATACACATTTTGTATTTAATTAAAAATATTAATAACGTAAAAGGAGAGAACGGAACAAATAGAAGGTTGGGACTTTTTTGTGGTAAAAGTGAATCCATACGGACAAATGAGGGTGCGGATCCATATTTTTTTTGACAAAAGTATCAACACAGTGTGACATAATTAGTGATAGATGTTTGAGTCTCTTAATTATTTTGGTTCATGCCGGTTCAGTCTCTGATTGATGCGTATGAAAAGAAATATTTGTTGTAAGAGATCGATCCTTTAAATGTATCCAAGTTAAAATTAGTCTACAATTGTATGCGGATGATATTTTTAATTGAAAAAACCGTATTTGTACTCTTTTAATTATTTGATTGTATTAAACAAGTATTTTAAGTTTTTTTTTTAATCTCATATAAGACATTTAAGTTTTAAATTTGTATTGATGACTTGCTTTGAGTTTAGGTTAGAAAAAAACTCATGTGACGTATGGGTCATTGACGTGTATAATCTCAAATTAGCAACAAATGTTTTATGTATAGCAACGCAGTGAACATAGAAAAATCATTTTGAACCATGTTGGTATTGCAAATATAGTTTTGTCTAAAAAAATATCGACATAGTATCACACTTTTGAATTTTTCTCCCCAAAACGACTTATAATTTGAAACGGATGGAATATTTCTATGTTATTATTTCATAAGTATTTCTATCATTAGTTGTGTCACACTATGTTGGTATTGCAAATACAGTCTTGTCTAAAAAAATATCGATATGCACCTTTCCTTTGTTGTTATGGATTCCCTTTTAATTTGCTACAAAAAGTCCCAACCTTCTATTTGTTCCGTTCTCTCTTTTGCTTATCAATAATACATTTTGAATGGGTCATTGAACCAACGTCACTATTACACATATCAATCTACAAATATATTAGATTGATAGTGTCATAAGTTGCAGTTGAAACCAGTCAAGAGTGTGCATCATTTTATGATCATAATTAAGACACCACTTAAAATGACATCCTCTTAAAATAAATGCATCCATCAACCATCAAACAAGTAAACGATAAGTTAAATGAATACGTACAATGGATTTAGTTCAATTTTCTCTTTTTTTTTTTTTGTTTTTTTGATTCAGTAATATTGCACTCCTTTGTTCTACACCTTGTATGCCTAACATTAAGTATACTTGTTAAGAGGGAAGAAAATACACGCTTTGCGGCCTTAACTCAAAGAGGTCAAGGATTAGGGTTAAGAGAAAAAATGGAACCAAACACGTGTTTAAGTCAAAGATGCTTTGGATATTAAAACAGAGGACAAGTAAAGATCGATAACAAATTCTACTACATCAACTTGTGAAAATGGTCCTAATTTTGGAAGTCCAAAATATTACACTTAAAAACATAAAGTGTTCGCAATTTGTTTGAGGGGTTTGAAACAGAATGTCAACGCCATAATTCCTCAAAACCCGGCTATCTTTTGACAAAATACCACGAAACTATGAATGATCATGTTAGTGTCACTCTCATTGAACCCAAGTTCTAAGATATTCCTAGTGGCATGGTTCTCAACAAAGTGTCCTCAATGTGAAATATCTTAGAAGTAATTCTTAAAATCATTTGCTCACAACTTTATGACGACCTTCTCTCCCATACTCACATTATATTTTTACTTTCTCTCTCTATTGCTTTGATTTTCGTGTCAATATCTATTTTTCTTTGTAAATTTATGATTATTTTAAAAGTTGTCACACAAATGGTTGTTCAAATAACACGCATCTTCTTAATTAATTCAACTAGTATCATATTACAGTTTTTCCTTTATTTATTTTTAAGGTGAATAAGTGGGTTCATGTCGAACCTTATGTAATGTTACTACAAACTGAATAAGCTCATGGGAACAACATCAATATGTTTTTGTAATACGTTTAATTATATATTTACACACTATCACAATTGATTATATAATATTTAGAAAATATCTCATTTGAATAATTTTAATAAATCAGATTTTTTTTCATTGTGCGGATTGCTCATTTTTAAAATAAATATTGTTTCTATTGTAATGAGATTTATAATAAAAATACATGTATGGCACTAAAAAAAAAAATACATATATGTTCTTAAAAAACAGATAGATGTTATTATCATACCACAATGATGCTTGGTTGTTTTATAATTTTTATATGTGATTGGAGCTATCAAAATGGACCAGACCCATGAGACCGATCTATTGACCCTCTATTTTAGTGTGGGTCGGGCCGTTAAAACGGCAAAAAAAATGATCATATCTTTTTAGGGCAGACCACCGGACCTGTATTTTACATGGTCGGCCACAGGGTTTGCGGCCCTATCCATTAAGAATACTTTAAAAAAAGTTATTTTGTAAAATAGTTATATTACGTAAGATTTGATTATTTTATTATGAGGAGAATTATTTTATTATGTAAAACTGAATTTTATCGTTTTCAAGGTTGCACTTTGTGAGTTTTGATAAATATTTTCTACTTCTGCATTGATGTTTATGTGTTATTTATCTCTTATGGATGTCGATTCAATAGATGTTTTGTATATCAATTAACTATGTTTCTATTAAAAAAATGTGATTGTTTATTGCATCATTTTTTATATAAAAAAATAAAATAATACATTTTGAATTACCTGCTGGACTGGCCCACCGAGCCATGTAGCTCACTACTAATTGGGTTGAACTCAATTTTGACAACACATGAATCAAGTGGGCAGGTCCTCTCTAAACCATTTATATGAACTAACCCATCGAGTCGAGGCAGGTTGGGTTGAATCGGCTCAATTGACAGCTCTATATGTGATGATGAAGAGACACTTGCTAAGTATCTAAGAGTATGGATAATATATTATTCAACTTTACTCGGCTATTTTTATTTTTATTTTTGATTAACTTTGCTCCGCTATTTTACCTCCTTTTGGTTCTAGTTTCCTTGAGGGGAGTAGGAATTTATCCTGCTAGAACGTCTCATATATAGGTTGTCTCTTCTGCAGAAACCCCTTTTTACACTGTAGCATATATCATGTGGAGTAGCTTGCACAAGTACAAAATATTACGATAGCAAAATGTACATGCAGGACCGTTCCTATAAAACTAGAGGCTCGACTCTCATAGTAAAAATAGGCCCCTAATAAAAATAACGTATAATTTTTTAAAAAGATTAATCTTCTATTTAAATTGAAAATAACACTCGTATAATAATTATTAGTCACCGAAATCAAAATTAGCAATTATTTTTACTAAAGACATGTTTTTTAACTTAGAAGTAGAAACATGAAACATGAATTTTAACTTAGAAATTGAAACATGAAACATGTTTATTTTTCTTTTTTGAGTGGGGGTGGGGGATATTGAGCAATGATTTTTTTCTTGAGGTCCATCATTTGGAAGGCGCAGCTCGGTTGAGCTCTTTGCACTCCCTAAAGAACGGTCATGTGTACATGTATACACACAATACATAGAACTATATAATGGATTCAATCAAAATGCATTTAAGATGTTCACATTTTTTACACTATCAATCAAGCATAGTGTTGGTTATGGGTTTGTGCAGGCATAAAATAGAGCCCCTAATTTTTTTAGGGTTCAACTGTGATTAAATTTGGCTCTTACACCTTTGCAACGTTCAACTGTGGTTAAATTAATGAGATTTGGGGGCTTAGTTTGACACTTAGGGTTATGCTAACAAGTATCCTAAGAGCATTGTTTAAAAAATTTATTTTAAAATTTTTTATCTTGAAAACATATGTAAAGGTAATAATCACACAAATTTCTATGCAAAAGTTACTACATTTAGTTGTTTAAATAATGCCCTAAGAGCATACACATCCAAGATACTCAATTTGGTCGTTTAAATGGACTACATTAAATATTTTGTATTACTTCACACATTTCAATTATTTAAACAACTCAGCTACATTTTCTGAATATCAATACTACCCATCAAAAGCTCTAAAATGGGTCCCATCAAATCTCACAATATACACACATTTGTATTTTATAATATTTTTTCCATCAAATCTCACAATATACACACATTTATTTTTTAAACCACGGTGATTTGCAATTAAATAACCATGGAACTCTGGCATTGTGTTCTTGGTATATGTGAGGACACATCTTTGACAGGCGATATTGACGCTCTAATTATATTTGTTAACATTTCCCTTCTTTTGATTATACACTCAAATTTTAAGATTAGAAAAGAGTATTCAAGTGTTTATTACGGCTATGTTTGATGGTTAAAATCAAGGTTAAATATGTTTTTGCTCCCTAAAAATATACCAACTTTTCGTTTTAGTCCCTCTAAAATTTTCTTTCAACTTTTAGTCCTATAAAATTTTCAATCACTACTTTTGATCCCTATTTTTAAGTAAATTTTTCTATTTTTTAATAAAATTGTGTAGAAATGTGTAGAATATTGTATAAATCTCTCACAAAAAAAATAGAATTTTTTAACAAAACATAAATTAAATATGAATTTTTAACCGACAAAAATATAAAAATTCATATTTCATTCATGTTTTGTTATTAAAATCTTTTTTTTGGAGAGATTCTTATAATAATAAAATTTTCTCCAATTTTTTTTTAAAAAAATATGATTTTTACATGAGTTTACTTTAAATGAGAGATCAAAAAGGAAAATGAAAAACTTTTGAAAGACTAAAAGTTGAATAATTTTTTTAGAGAAATAAAAACAAAAAGTTGACATATTTACGGCGACTAAAAACATATTTAACCCCTTAAAATTATTTTAATTTATCTACATATACTTTACATATCATACAAAAGACAATTTGTGATTGATTAACCGTATAAAAAAATTCCACCCATATGACATCAAAATTAATCTCTAGTATAAAGTTTATATTTTTCCTTTTCCTTATTTCCAACCTGCTTGGGAAATATATAAAGCCTAGACAAGCTAAAATTTTATATGAGCAAAAGAGTAATTAACTAATAATAATGCTTTTTTACTTTGAACAAAAGGAATGTTATTTGAAAACCTTTGTTGGAATAACTTGTTGGGCAACTAAAATATACAAAAAAAGTTAGGATTGACACAAAAATCAAAATAATAGAGAGAGAAAATAAAAATACAACATAAATATGAAAGATAATATTATCACAAAAATTATAAAAAAACGGTTGTTCGAATATCATTCCTCTAAGAACAAATATCTTCCTTGGGAATAAGGTCTTGGTGGCAAATACATAAGCACAAAAATTGAAGGCAAACCTTTCTAAAATAACTAATAAGTGTTCCATCAACTCTATGGCATAACTAATAAGTGTTCCATCAACTCTATGGCAATTCCATATATAACTCTCGAGAGCAACCTATGGAATGTAAACAAAACCATCTGCCTAGCTAGCTAGCTAGCACGTCCTTTTGATAGGCATAGTTAATTATGCTCTTGAAAATGAATAAAACCTAAACATCTATAAATAGTAAATATTTATTAAAAAATAAAATTTAAAATTATTAAAAACAAAGCGGCATAATTTTTAATATACAAATTTTATTTGTAGAATTCTTTAACATGTGCCCTAAAACATATGCTAGTATTTTCCTAAATAAACTAGTTGCTTGAATCATCTAGATATCAGGGCCGACTTATGGATCAAGCGATCTAAACTAAAGCTTAAGTCTCAAAATTTTGGAATAATAATTTTTTTTATTATATGTGTTTGTTGAAATATGTTGGTCAAGATTAAGGCCTAAAGTCTTTTTAGTCTTAGGTTTGAATCTTATACTTGGTAAAACATATTTTTTATTTAAGCTTCATTATAAAATTTGTTTTAGGCTTCATAATTTATTGTCTCATAAACAAGTTTATCATTGGAAAGTTGTAGAGAGTCTAACGCCTCAGTCCATGTGGGTTCAATTTTTTTATTCTATTACTTCATACAGTGTATACATGCACTAGTAGGACTCGTGAAATTACAAAGTGTTTTCAGAGCTACCAGTTGACTATCGTACCACCCCACAAAAATTGCACATCAGTTTTAGAGATGATATGAATGGTCAACAATGACCATGACATCATAACCGTCCCCAAAGGAAATGTAAAAACATAAATAAAAGAAGGATATAATATGGGAGTTGCAGTGAGAATGATGAAGAATGCAAGGTTATTTATAGTCACACCACCAACTTAAACTGCAACTAAAGTCAAAGGAAACATGTAAAGTCAACCAAAAATGCATTAAAAATACCACAAACCGTCCAAGCTTTGCTTGTAACGCCACAATCCTTGAAATATTTTTACAAATAAAAAAAAATTGTGATAAGCATAATCACATAAAATTAAATGATTGATCATAGTTTTGCCATAAAAAAATATGATTGATAATGTTTTAAGATATGATGATATTGTTATGTTTAATATTAATTTATATTACATATAAGAGGATTGTTTAGAAACCATTATGAGAATTCATATTTGTTTAAATATTTTAAGGATAATTCATATAATTTTTTATGTATCTTGTTAATATTTCATAAGTTTGAAGAGTTCTATGGAATTCATATTTTATCTTAATAGTGTAGTCATAAAAGAACATTATTTTATGGATCGCAATTGTGTAGTCCCGAGTTATTTTTATTTTTATGTCGGTATCACTTATTCTTTTTAATCAGAGTTAGTGGCATTTATGTTTCCTCTCAATTTTGGTCATAAAAAGGGTTGAAATAAGTTGTTAGAGTGTAATTAATATTTGTGGTTTGTCTCTTTTTCTTTCATATTTATTGAAAATGCAATTCATATACTGATATAACGACTTCTTTTGAATTTTCTTCTCAAAATTTTATTCCACTTTCATTGGTCCTTTTTTTAAGTCTATTGTTTGGTAAAACTTTTTTTTATTTACTTAATTTTTGTTTTTTGATTCGTTAAAGTGAATAAGATAATAAGCAATTTAAAAAAACTTGTAACTCATCAATTTATAAATTTATAAATTGACGAGCTTTAACATTTTTGTGTTCTATATTTTTCAAAAGTATATAAACATGATAAATAGATAAAATATACTAAAAATATAAGTATGAAAATAAATACATATTTTTTTTATAATAATTATCACTATGTTCATATAAACTAAATTCAAACATTAAAATAATTTATTCAAAATTATCTTTATAAATTGTTGAATTTTATCTAAACTATCTGGTCAACCTAAAGGTAACTTGATTCTCTATCATGTCATAGAAACCAAAGAATAGTAACGAAATGAAGAGTAAAAAAGAGAATAAAAATTATAATACCAAATTGAAGAGGTACCATCCAATAGTTTCTTAGAGAAAGTGATGATGCACAATCATTTTTCATAAACTTCTTCTTGAGCAACAACGATGTAGCAAAATTAAAATTGAAGAGGTACCATCCAATAGTTTCTTAGAGAAAGTGATGATGAACAACCATTATTCACAAACTTCTTCTTGAGCAACAATGATGCAACAAAATTAAAGTAAAGGTATCTTGTATCTTCTTTTCTTAATTCACATAAAAAATTTCACATACACATTTAAGGAATAAAATAAAATATGGAAGAAAGTCGGAAAAATAGACTAACAAACATCATATAAATAAATAAAAAGTAGGGCTTAAATATTTGATCAATTTAAGAGTAACTTGACTCCTTATATCATGTCATAGAAACCAATTGATAATCAAGAGATGAAGAGTAAAAGTGAGTAAAAAAACAGTAATACAAAATTGAAGATGTTCTATCCAATTATTTATTGAAAGTGGTGATGAACAAAATCCAAAATTTGGTAAAAAAAATCACATATTTATATATTGAGATCATATTAGTGGTTGTATATATAACGAGCGAGTGAATGTTCATAGTTAAGAAACATGAGTTATGGAATATAAAAAAGAAATAGTAGTTCAAAGGTTAATAATAAGGCAAATTCTATGGTACACCCAATATATTTGAGTGTACTGGTACACTCACTCTTTAAATTAATAGTTAAATGAGTTGTTTTTTGAAGAAAAATATTGTTTTTTTATCACTTATAATTATAATAACTAAATCTTATTCATCAAAAATGTCAACGAAATAAAAATTAATTTTTTTTGAATTTTAATCACTCATGATTGAGAACATTGATTATTTTTTACGATAATATGTAAAAAAAATTACTATGATTCTTATAAACAATGAAATGATGTTCTATAAAATATAAATATTGAAAAATAACTATTTCTTAGATGAAAAATGATCGTTAATTTATAAAATTATGAAGCGAGAGTACCGGTACACCTCACTTTGTGAGTGGACCGTAGAAGTTCCCTAATAATAATGTGATAAAAATGAATGCATTGGAGTTTATGATTCATATAAACACATAAAGAATGCGTGAAACTTTTTTAGATGTGCCATATCATCACAAGACTAGCTCATGGATAGCTTAAGTTTAGTTTTCAAAGATGATAATATATAGATATATAGATAGATGAAATGTGCATATACTATGTTAAAATTGTGATTTGGGGGTTTGGCACATTTAGATTATATAATCTAAACCGTATTTAGAACAAGTAAAACAAACAAATTGTCATCAAATCAAATTCTAAAACAACAACATAAATTAAATATAACAGTTTCAACACCAATGTAAAACAACATAACTAAACACAAACAAAATCATGGATAACTAAAATTGAATTCTTCATATAATTTATCCATGGAAACCTTGATTTTTTCATAGGACCTCAGCCAAATCAAACTTTCCCAAATATTAGGAAAAGATCTGACCAAGGAAGCGTCTAAATCGATTGGCCTCTTTGAACTATAATGTCCAAATATAAAAACATGACTCTCACATCATCGTCGTTCTTGAGATTTATCTGGCGAACCGGACGCTTCCATTTGAGTCGATTGACAAACGACAATACTCAACATTGTCCACCTTTCTTTTATATGTGGTTAAGATGACCGCCAATTTGGTCAAGTTGATTTCAAACCAGAGAGTGTGACATCAACGTAGACCCTATACAAATTAGGCTTCCCATGTTATTGTAAACTGTAGCTAACTTATTGTTCATATGTACTAGATAAATGTCCATGGTTCTGTAATGTGGTATGCAAATGAATCAAACATGACAATTTATGGAAGGCTCGTCACAACATGGACCATAGAAACAACTATCAGTGCAATGTGAACTACACAAAAATCTTATATTTTACTGATTCAAATAATATAATCCAAAACGTGTCAAACCCTAAAAACACAAGTCACAATTGTGGATGTTTCAAATTATATAATTTAAACGATTACTAAGCATGCATATATAATCTGAAACAAACAAATTCTCACGGCTAAATGTGATATTTTACATTGACAATTTCTTACAAATTAGATTAATTAAAACATCAATAACATGATTTTCTAACAATAATTAAAACAGATTATTTAATTCATTAAAATAAACTATCCACTTGTAAGATCAATCAGAACATCATCAATTTTCAAAGGATCGTAAATGGATAATTTATTGCAGCCGTCCTAGACGAGAAATATGTAGAAATAGTGTCTTGGCATCAAAGACACAATTGTTGAAAACAGAGACCCAATCCGCCGCATGCAATGCGGGGGATCAATAGATAGAGTAGTTGATCAACAATAGCAGAAAATGCAGAATTATTGTATATTAATTACGAGTTATATTAACTAGTATCTTCGGTCACAAGTCACGGAAACAAAAGAAAGTATTAATTACGAGTTATGTTAACTAGTGTCTTCGGTCACAAGTTATGGAAACCAAAGAAATTAATGTTTGTATTGAACTTTTTTATTGTCAATAATCCGATTTTTAGCGGAAAGAGATTCAGTAATTCAAAATTTTAAATAAAGATAAAATATAGAATACATAAATTTCAATAAAATTTAATTAAATTTGGTTCTTTAACAAGTGTCTCAAGATTCTTATTTTTTGAAAGGTTTCTCATGGACACTTATTAACATTTTCCATTAATTATTTAAAAAACAAATAAAACATTTGATTGCTTTTTTATACATTTGCATCGTAAATAATTTTTACAGGTGCATTCCATCTGTTCTTATTGTACTGCCACTCAACACTCAAGTTAGTTTATAAAATCTCTCGGCAAATATTTATAATTTGATATAGTTTGATTTTTTTTCTTCTACACTTTAGTGGTTAGAAATTTATTATTTATGATGAATAAGTTGAAAATTTGAGGTACAAACCTTGATACCTGTATATCGTAATATTTCTACCAAGTGGATTATGCTCACGAGTACTTTATACATTTAGATTTAACTGTATATATGTATAAAAATGTTTATATTCTCTTTTTAATGATCAACGTGTAAAAATTAAATTCAATACCCCTAAAAACAAATTAAATTCAAAAATATATTTTCGATCATTTTTCATTTGACAAATAATTTTCCAGTCATTAAACCATGTTATGCATAGTTGTATCGTTTTACATTTAATCAAATAATTTTTATGTAATCAAAATGACTTGTTGTTTCCCCTTACTTTTTTTAATTAATCCTAGGATTTTTTTTCCAGTCAAACGATAAATATTCTAGTCAATTAAATCCATAATAACGTTGTAATTTAAATTTTTTTTTAATCTACTTGGGTTGACCTAATGATATTAGTTTGAGAAGTTGAAGTGTGTTTCTCTTAAGGTGTGTTTGGATGGAGGATTTAGGAGGGGAATAGAGGGGAGGATTTAGTTTTCATTTTTGAATTACGGACACTATGAAATGTTTTTTAAAAGTAAACATATTAACATAATAAACAATCATATAATACTTCAATCACACTTGATTTATTTTAGAAAAACATGTTATATAGTCCATAATTTAAAAAAGAAAAGTAAACCCTCCCCTCACTTCCGCTCCCAAACCCTCAATCCAAACACACCCTTAGACTTTGTTTGGATGAAAAAGAAAGTGAAAGGAAAGAATGAGATAGGAAAGATTGTCTAAAGAAAGAAAAAGAGTAGAAAACGAGATGATTGTTTTGGTTGTTTGGTACAAGAGAAAGTGGAATAGAAAGTTGGAGGAAAGAAAGACCTACATCTGGTAATTGACATAAATACCCTTAAGCAAAAATAATATGTTAGTATAAACAATTGTTTATAGTTCAGTGAAAAAATAAAATGACATAATACATTTGTATCTACTAACAAACAGTTAAGTAGTGAATTATTTTTTTTTAAAAAAAAGTTAGGCATGAATTGAAAAAAAAAAAGAAAAGAAATAGTAAAATGAATAAAAATAAATAAAAGTTGGGGCATTTTGGATATTTTAAACACAACACTTGTGTTTCTCAGGCTTTCCCTCCACATGTGGGTGGAAAGGTTTCCAACATGGGTCCCACATATATTCTTTCTTTCCTTAACCTTTTTGGAGAGTTTCAAACTTGGGAAACTCTTTCTTTCCCTCACCTTTCTCTCGTCACCACTTTCTTTCTTTTAAAACAAACATACCCTTAAGGTCTCATTTTTGATTCTCCTTATTGGCAATTTCTGTGGGCTAGTTTGGATTCTTAGAAAAAAAATCATAAGAATTTTTTAGTATTTTTTTTTTGTGGTGTCTGAGGTTCGAACCCCGTACCTTACATATATTATACATTGTCTTTATCAACTGAATTAAGCTCACCGGATCATAAGAATTTTTTAGTTAATCTAAATATCAACCATTCCATAGGATTCATTATTAATGTTTTCATTGTTGGTAAATTGAAATTAAATCTATATAAATGTTTACACTATCGTGCATAAAAATTTAATTCATAAAACAATTTCTCAGCATTTTTCTCTCTTCATGAAATCATATGCCATCTTCATGTCATGCATTTTTATATTTTTTAAACATTTAATCAAATAAATAGTATTTTTAAGCAAAAACAAGATTTTTGTTTCTCCTTAATTTTTTTATCAATCCCAATATTCTTTTTCAATTAAACTAAATATATACTAATCAATTAAACTTTTCAATTTAATTCTCGATCTGCTACGTCATCATTTTTGTAGTGGTTGATACTAATGTTTGGGACAAATAACAATGGTTTCTCCCTCTGCATAGGTGAAATAAAAAAATTATAAAAACTAGGGTTAGATACTTAGATATATTTTAATCTATAAAAACTTCCAACGATTTTTAGTCTACACAATGTCTAACGGGTTGCTTTTAATTTTTATAAATAAAAGTAACACAAAAACAATTGAATGAGTTGAAAAGAGACTTCATATCATATTTATTTAAAAGTTCTAGGGTCATCTTTAAAAAAGAAGTGGTGTTAAATCTCTATATAACACCACTCATTGTATTCATATCCGATTTAAGGAATTAGTTTATGTAATTTATAATAGGTTTTGCTAGAAGCCATTCATGAAGGTGTCTTTTAGCAACACGCATCTCAATGTGTGATTTTTATTTTTTAGTTATAACTTTGCTAAAAGACGCCTCCATAAAAATTAGTTGGTGTCTTTTAGCAAATGTTCATAGAATAACTTGCTAAAAGACACCTTCATAAAAGGTGTATGAATGTGTCTTCTAGCAAAACTCTTATGTAATTATGTATATATGATACTCCGTTAGTTGACATTAAGAAATAAGAACCAAAAGTATATATGCAAACTATTTTTAAAAGGGCATATAAAATGTGACAGGGTGAATAATCAAGAAAGAAAGAAAAAAAGGTGAGTTGTGAGGATGGGTAGCATGTCCAAGAAAAGAAACAGTAAACGATAAACCTAATGAACACGCAAACAAAGCAAAGAAAGTCAAAAGAGTCATACTAGTACTTACAAACTTCATTTAATTAATCTCCCAAACCTTAGTTAACTAGTAAATCATTAAATTTTCTGCCTCCTCTCATTCTCTCTCATCCATCGATCCATACATACCCAACCCAACTATAGAGTCAATCGTTTTCTTAATTCTACCACATGCATTTTTCAAAACTCCGTCCATGTGAAGTATTTATAAAAAGCCTCACCCTTCCTTCTTTGTAATAATCCAAGACTCTCTGATATCTCTCTCTCTCTCTCTCTCTCTCTCTCTCTCTCTCTCTCTCATTTTCTATATACAAATAAAATTTGAAAGTGGCTATTGGAGAATCAATGGATGTAAAAGGAAGAGGAAGCAACAACAAAAACAACTTTATGAGTAGTGATCAAGAGGATGAGATGGACCTTAGAAGAGGTCCTTGGACCGTGGAGGAGGACTTAACCCTCATGAATTACATTGCTACTCATGGTGAAGGTCGTTGGAATACCCTCGCCAACTCCGCTGGTAAATATCATTGGTTTCCTAAATTAGCCTCTTCTCTCTACCTATGTGATTGTGGTGCAAGTACTTAATTAGTCCCTTGTATATATCACTTCTTTTCATTACCACAAACGGATGGTTATCCGATCCATTAAATTGCCATTGAAAAGCCAAAGTTTGTGGTTTTGTGACTATATATGATGATAGTGAAATATGCATTGGCCTTATATGATACATGTGGATGTAATTGTCTCTAGCTAGGTTTATAATAATAATATTGAAACTGCGATATAATAATCTAGCATATATGAAATTTGTCAATACTCATTGGTTATAATTGCTTGGCGCGCCCACTTGTGAAAAAAGGAAAAATTAAAATGGGTTGATACACCTCCACCAAAAATCAATCATATGATTAATGTTTCTTCAGAAAAAGAAAGTACTACAATATAAAATTCGGACTCTCTTTCTTTCTTACCCGTATAAATCCTATTAGTAATACATATCGAGTCTTTATCAGTATGATGATTTGCATTCTTTTGTTATTATTAGGTCTCAAACGAACCGGTAAGAGTTGCAGATTAAGGTGGCTTAATTATCTCCGCCCCGATGTTAGACGTGGAAACATCACACTTGAAGAACAACTTTTGATTCTCGAGCTCCATACTCGTTGGGGTAACCGGTAATAATATATATGTTAAGAGTTTTATACAATGAAACCAAAAATGTATTTATGAGTTTTAATTGAAACATTTTTCATCTTATAAATCGATTTTGTGAAACTGAATTAGTCCAATTCAAATTTATATATGCCAAACATTAACCATGCATCGATCAATTAAAAATAAATATCATTATTTTTTTAAAAAATATACCAATTATTTCCTTCTTCTAATCATTTAACACAATGTTTCATTTTATCTATTTTAGATTTTTTTTTTAACGGTTAATTTTGACAAAACTTATTTGTTTAATGATGGATTGCATTAGATGGTCGAAAATAGCCCAATATTTACCCGGAAGAACAGACAATGAAATAAAAAATTATTGGAGAACTCGTGTTCAAAAGCTTGCCAAACAACTCAAATGCGACGTGAATAGCAAGCAATTTAAGGACACCATGCGCTACCTTTGGATGCCAAGGCTAGTCGAACGTATTCAAGCTGCTGCTTCTGCCGCCACTACCATCACCACAACCACCACGACCAATACATCATATAATAATAACGGCAGCAAAATGATGGGTACAACTCCAACAATTATAAACTATGAATTTATGAGTTCACAACCACATATGACACAAAGTTATACCCTAGAGAACAGCAACACAACTGCATCATCAGATTCATTTGAGAATAAGGTGTCAACATTATCGGATTTGGGTGATAATAATTATTATTGTACAAGTGTTAGTAATAAGAATAACCCTAATACTAATTCAAATTATTACCAACCTTCTCATCAATTTAGCTTCTCGGATTGTATCACAAGCCCGTCTAGATTGTTTTCTCAAGGATTAATGGATTTCCAATCCATGGAGCCAAACACCACGTGGATGCAAAGTGGGGACTCATCTGACATTTTTTGGAATGCTGAGAACATGTTGTTTTTACAGCAACAACTTATGAACGACACAATGTAAAAACAATTCATTAATGGGACTATAGGAGAAGGATATTTGATAATAAAAAAAAAACAGATTGATAAAAGTAGAAACACCAAATAAAAAAATATCATATTTAGGACACACAAAAAGGATGTATTGGCCTATATCTAAATTGTGGATTATGTATTTTATAGCATTGTATTAATTAAAGAAAAGAACTTAGTGGGGGATTATTTTTCAGTTTTAAGCTTCTTCATTTTTTTTCTTCAAATTTTAGAGGTGATTGTTGAAATATTATTGTAATTTAACCGTTCTTTATATGGTTTCATTCTTTGGTTGATTTTTTTTTTTTATCTCTATTGCTTCTTTGGTAATTAATAATTGGCAGCTATAGTGAGTGCATTATAGATAAATATTCGTACATGATTAAATAGTAGTAATAATTTAAAGATGAGCATAATTAATGGTTCCGCATAAGATGTCTTTTTCATACTCAATTGTCCCTACTTAAAACTGTTATTGTATTAGAAATCCCACAATTAAAAGTTGAAACCTTTGTCCACGGGGCCTGAACCAAACTCCTCTTTAAAAGTGTTTCTAGATTATTAAAGAAAAAGGTGACAATATATGGTAATTTTTAAGACGTGGTATTATATTATTGGTGGGTTCAAGTTGGCCATTAGGGACAAAACTATCAAAAGCTCAAACGTATAGATGGCTTAAGTCATGCTTGACGTGGGAATTAGTTAGTTTATAGATAGTATAATATAATTTATATAAAATGTATTTTTTTTACTTTTATTTTTTCAAAAGTCGTATAAAGACATAAGAATGTCAAAATATTGTTTTACAAATTCGCGTGTAGAACTTTGAATAAACCATCAATTTAATCTTTAAACTATCATCTTTTTTCAAATGTAAACCCTAATATATGTAAATATATTAAGTAATCTTTAAAGTATATAAAATTTGTCAATTTAATTTCTACTATTTAGAATATTTGGGACTAAATTGAACGATTTTCATATACTTAAAGTGTTTGCTCAGTGTTAAGAGTTGTTTTATAACATATGAGTATAAAGTTTAAGTTCCAGAAAAAACTATTGTACTCCCTCCGTCTCAAAATGAAACAAAAAATTAGTTAACATAAATTGATGTATTTAGTATAAATTTTGAACCAAATACATTAACGTTTGTGATCAATTTTTACTTACATTTTAAGACGGAGAGAGTAGTTATGATCATTAATGTCACTTTAATTTATGCAAATTTATCTCCGCCCCAGTATAAAATATAAATAAATGGAATTAAATTGACAAATTTTATAGTGCTTATCGGAGGCTACTTATTATATTATCATTTAGGAATTAAATTGAAAATTTATTTACATACAGCTTCATTAAAAATAAAACAAAGATTTTTTTTTTTGTTATTATTAATATATTTTTTAAATTAATTGTACTCTTTAATTATTTAATTAGTTACCACGAAATCAATTTTCAAGTCGACCGAAATTCTTCTCACGCTTGTTGGATTTCGTACGGCCAACATATTTTTAGCTGGATATATAAACTTGTTTAACCACTTTCAGTCCAATCAATATGCTTTTATGGGTGCAAATGATAGTTTCAGCACTCAAATGGAGAATATGATCAAAACTGATTTAAAAATTATTTTAGTTTTGTACAATAATGGAGTTTGATTTCAAAATTATTTAGTTTTACATTATGATGATGAGTTGATGTGTTTGATTGACATGTAACATAGTTTAACGTAAAATGTTTATATATTTTCTATGTTTGTTTTGATAAACAAATATTAGTAGGTTACGTTAGTTTATGTGGCTTTTGTGTAGGATTTTTCGCTCTTGGCCTCTTAAGTAAAAGCCATAAATTATAAAGTGTTTTTAGACGCGGTCTTGTTTTGTAAAGTGCTTTGTAATCCATCCTCTACAATATATCAATAAAATTTCAATTATCGGAGAAAAAAAGTTTCTAGGGTTTGAACCATGCAAACATATAGAGCTCACCAACTTAGCGTAGTTGTGTGCATGGTTAATTGGGAGACAACATTTTTTTGTTAAGATCAACATTTTTTTTTTATAATTTCTACTCAATAAAAGATTTTAACAAATAATTTATTTTATTTTACCTCTTTTTGTGCGTATAGATATCACAATATTAGAGTAGGTCGACATGAATGGTTAATTATCCCCCAAGGGATACTCCAACAACGTCTTTGCCCTAGGGCCTCAATTTTTTTTGTTGCGATATTGTTACTGCTAAATGTTCCTGCATCTTAGTTAGGCAATTAGCAAGCATGAAACATGCCTTTTTTTATGAGTATTGTTGCAATGTTTGTGCCCCTTCATTTTTCAATTTGGACAAAAAGTCAAATATTTCATTTTTTCAGCACATGTTTTTTTTATGTACAATCCTTAAAAAGTGTCTCAGAAATACTTGTTACCAATTTTATTTTTTTATTCAGTGAGGATGAATACAACAAATGAATATAGACATACGGTTCTTATAAATTTAATTCATATAAACCCTCAATATAATTTTTTTTACGTTGACAACCAATTATAGATGTCAGAACGTCATTAAAAAAATTTGATTTTTATTCTAACTACTTATAAAGTTACACGTATGATTTTTTTTTGTGGTGAACCGTTAAGTAGAACTTTTTACAATAACAATATATGAAATTTAAACTCATTATTTAAAAAAACAAATAAACATGTCACTTTATGGTTCATTAGTTAAATTAACCAAATACTCCAAAACTAATCAACTATATTTTAAAGTTATTTCTATATAAAAAAAAACTTTTAAGCTATCTGATTATATTTTAACTAAAGAAAAATGTTAAAAGTGTTGATTTAACTTCTTTTTCTTTTTCTTATATATTTTATGCACTTTGACCTTTTCTGTTTGTACCATTTGCAACTCCATTAACATCCTCTGCCAAGGTTATATCACTTTCATTGATCATTCATTGCGTGAAGCTTTGTGATGAAACATGGTTGCAAGTTAAAGGTTTTTTTCAAAGGGCCTAATCCTCGTACCCACAAGTTGAAGGTGCATGCGCAAAAAAGTTAAAATGATGTTTTTGTTTTCAATTTCCACTGGTTATTGCCTCAAAATATAAAGAATATCTTTCCAACCCGTAACTGAAAAAATACATGTTTGCATCGGCCTTCCACTTTAAGTAAAAACATGTGTTGCATTTATTTCATTCTTATCTATGACAAACTTAACTAGATCAGATGGAACAATTTTTTGTTGTTAATTAATGGTTTGAGGCTAGGATTTGAAAATGATATATTTGGTTTTTATAAGATATGGATAAAGGGAAATTTTTTAAATATATCATCATACTATACCCATGGAAATCAAACCTGCGTAGGTACAAGGGAGAAATTCAGAGTCGAGCTCAGACCGTTGCTGTAATTAGGGCCGATCTTGTGCAAGTGTAATGCGACCCTTAGTGCAAAGCCTCAAGATTAGAGGATTTGAAAAAATAAAAATAAAAAATTACCTACCGACAAAATTATTACATAAGGTAATTTTTTCTGTTAGTAAAAATCTCAAAGACAACAATTTTATTGTCGGTTATACATCGCCCATAGAAAAATGTCTATGTATCCCGTAGATAAAAATCATGCTTGAGCCGTGAGTCATATAATTGTGAGATTTAACTTCTTTTTAAATGAAAATCGTGAGATTTAATTCAATTTTATTATTATTATTATTGTTCATGTAATTGTGAAATATTATTAAAGACATTTTATTATTCATTGATGGTGCCCGGTGGTATGAGTTGCGTTAAAGGATATTTTTTTTCAAACTATTGATATTTGAACAAGGTTAATTTTTAATATTTGAGCAAGACCTTCAATTTAATTAGGACGACATTGATTGCAATATCCTTACCAATTAAACTATATTTACTACAGACGAATTCAACTTTAACTTCTTATATTAAAATTGTTCTTCTAACTAAAACTTTCTTTTTAATTTTATGAAATATAATAAAGTCTCTAAACTAAAATTTTTCCAATCAAAAACCACATTTTTTAGCAGGCCCGCTATTTTCAGGGTTGTGTGTAGGGGTCTAATTTAGTTACAGTTTAACTATGCAAAATGTGCAAGGACCTTATTTAGATAAAGTTTAACGGTGACAAACTTTTAGACCATGTGTCATAGCCAATCTTGCCATTGTTACTCATCGATCTTGTTTATGAGTTATTGTATGTTTTGAGATTGGAACATTGTGCGACGGACAACGATCGTACATTTGTCATGCTCGAGTGTTAATAAATCCTTTATATAATCCCCTAGCATCGATTGAAGGGTTATTGTTCTGATACACCAAAAATCTTGCATTGCTTGGGAATTATGTCCAACATTAGTTTACGAACAATGATCACACTCCTCAACTTGCCGAAATATCTTTTAAATTTACAAATGATGAAATTGTTGTGAGGACTTACAAGTAAAACTTGAAAGCATACAATACCTCAGAAGATTTTTTTTTTTTGAGATTTGAACAAAAACAAAAGTAATTGAAAAAAAAATGTGGTTTATTGATATTGGTTAGAATAATTTAATTATTGTCAACTATTGAGAAAATATTCAATTAATTGTATACTTGTTTATTGAAATTTTAATTATCTAGGGGTGAGTTTTATTTAAAAAAAGTACTTAGGTAAACGAGTATAACAATTAATAAATCATTAATCTCTTCAAAAAAATTAATAAATCATTAAATTTTTGGACAATTGTTGGTCATGTGCGATATTTGATAAACTACAATGAAAAACACAACTAAATAATGTAAATTTAGAATACCCTTTATCAAAACCAACGAGGTGATAATCATAATTGTACATGGGTTTTGTCCGGTAATAAATTGTTTTGAATTTATAGCGGATAACGTATATCAAAGGGGCATGTTCAACAATTTTTTTCTTGAGATTATGTTGGAATTAATTCAATAATTGATTTTTTTTAAGAAACTAAAATGAAATATATTAACAACGGCGAAGGACGATCCTCAGTACAAGTTGTACTAGAGACGCCAACCCGGCAAAACAAATTGTCAAGCGTATAATTACAAATAAAGGTCAATTGAAACCCATACAGTAAAAAGGGTTCGACCACCAACTTTGCGATCCGTACACAAAAGTGGTATTATTGGCCTTGAGCCACCACAACGAGTGAAATTTTACTTTATCTAATAACTGTTCAATGGATGTTTCAGTATTTTTGAACAACCTATTGTTTTGTTCATTCAACACCAGCCAAACGCACAAAAGCCATAATAATTGAAGGAAAGAACGACGGGCCTTTAAATGACCTGAATAATGGAAGAATTGATGAAAATGATCGCTGACATTGTCTGTATCAACACCAGTTACACCAATCCAAGATCGAATATGCTGCCAGATAGAGCCAAAGACATGACAATGTAGAAACAAATGTGGTGCGGACTCCTCTTGACCACACCCCGAAACGCATATAGTATCTGTAACCTGAGCAATCCTGCGCCGTTGCAGATTGATTTTAGTTGGTAACCTATCTTTCAGCAGCCGCCATGCAACAATGGAAACTTTTTGAGGGACCTGCGGATGCCAGACAAGATGCGCTGTCGCATCGAGAGTGGGGGCTGCCCTGTGTGTTAGTGCTTGGTACGCGTCTCGAACCTTGTAACCATCATCTTTGTCCAGATCCCATTGCCACCTGTCAGAAACATTTGTCTGCAATGCAACATTAGTCAATAATATCCTACACTCCTCTACCAACTCCTCCTCCCACACCCATAAACGTCTCCTCAAACGCCACACCTCCCCACCTTCCTCCCACCCTCGATGATAAATATCCGCCACAGTGCTTAACTTATTTGTTGTAAGATCAAATAAGCGAGCAAAACCTCCTACACAAGGGGACCTCTCCTACCCACCTGTCCAACCAAAAATAAGTATTCTTCCCATCCCCTAGGACTTTCGATACCCTCTCTACAAACCAACCCCCATCATTCTCGCCCACCCCCTCCCTAATCTTCGCTATCTCTCTCCACCACGGTGAAACACTCCGGCCCCCAACCTCCAACCTCCCTG
>Ga0228710_1003917_pt1 | contig 23594 bp, 11 predicted proteins | sample MedpolnodulmetaG_FD_177995 | JGI IMG/M metagenome (GOLD analysis project Ga0228710, IMG submission 177995) | Root nodule microbial communities from Medicago polymorpha collected in Santa Monica, California, United States - pink nodules | ecosystem: Host-associated > Plants > Roots > Nodule...
CGCAACTCTTTTGCAAGCATCACATATTAAAAGGATTAGAAAATTATTTTCATGTTATTTTCTTCAAGATGCATAGATTTAATGAATGTTGAATATACTAGTATCTCATTATCATTTGTTTTGTTTTTATGTCTTTGCAGGAAAGCAACTAATGTTATGCGTTGCAGAGATGGTCCCTAAACACCATGGAAGGACCAAGAAGCAGGAGACTGCATCAACAACAACTGCAACTGCTGGACCTTCCAACAAATCTGGGAAAGGTGGAAAAAAGAGAAGATAATTATGTGTTTGAAAACTTGTTGAACATTTTCATACTGGTGCCTCTTCGAGTATATTATTCATTACAGTTTTGAAAATATTTATCCTAACTAAATTGAGGTTGTACCACTCGGAAATGGGTTTTTGCGCATAGGATGTAACTTTTTGCTAAGAGGACTTCTTTTCATACAATTAGTCTTTGTTTTTCTGTTTTTTTTCTTTTTCTTCTTCCAAAGTTGCAAGAAGAAACACATCACGTTTGGAAGGAAAATGACATGTAATAATGATGACATATAAATCTTTGTTGCCCAAGCCAAGCAATTTAGGTTGCCCTTTACAGTAGGGACGACCAAGGTTTTGCTACTACAAGACTAGCACTTCAGCCAAAATCGAGTTGATATAACTAGACTTCTGCCCCGTGCTATCGCACGGGTCTATTATAAATGAATATCATTGTATTTTCTTACAATCAATAATGAATTCGTTATTGATATATGAATCTAAAGGTAATAAAGTATAATTTTGCATGTTAAATATATTGATAGAAAGGTTAATCATTTTAAGAAAATGACTAAAACTACATTTTGAAATCAAACCACTGATAATATCCCACCACGACTAGAGATCTTAAGATCTCCCTTATTATTTTTTTACATAGGTGAAGCTTATGTAAGATGTTTAGGTTTGAATTTCGGCTTATAATACAATATTCATACTAACTGAGTTAAGTTTACGGGGACACTTGCGTACTAATCTATTGATTGTATTTTTCTGTGATTGGTTTATTTTCCATAATAATTGATAATTATTTTTTTTTGACAAGACCCTCGGAAAATAAGTGTCACGTGTTTTTATAAACTATCGACGAGATGTGTCTAATATGGGCCAAATAAATTTGAAAGCTTTCATAAGATTTTGGTGGTTTGTAACTTTGAATGATTATGAGTAAAAGCTTTCATAAGATTTAGGTGTTTTGTATGATTTATGAATGTGTCATAAGATTTGACTATTATATTCAATGGCGATAACGATAATGGAAGGAAAATTAGCAGAATCAATAGATGGAGAACTATAGTGTCTTTGAATCAAGACATAGAAGGACATGAGGCACAACTCTATACATTAGATAAGCCATTACGGAGTTTGGCAGCAGAAGGGTATGAAATATTCTGCAACCGACACCGCTGGAGCAGGTGAAGAAGGACTTTAGACAATGGGAATCATGGGATAGATTGAAAGGAGGTGTTGAGTTTTGTCAAAGTTTAGATCAAAGATAATAAGTTTTTATCATAAATTGGACTACACAATCAAAGTTTAGATCTTTGATAAAGTAATAGAATTATGATAGGAATCATTCTTTGTATTTTAGAAGGTAAAATTTATTATGGAGAAATTTATTCATTGTTACTTAACATAATTTATATTTAAAAAAAAAGTATTTCAAAAATTAGTTTTTATAATATCATTCTAAAATCTAGTTTTTGAAATGCACGGAAAAAACTAATTTTTGAAAAGACATATTTTGAATAAAAGAAATTTAAAAAGTGGAGAAAGTCGTGTGACAGATAAAAGGGTTGAGAGTAACTATAGAAACGCTCAGGTGATAAATACACTTAATTTAATTACTTACATTGTTAAATTATTTTCTCATGCATTTTTCAAGTTTTGCGAGTGCGTTCAAATAAATTATATTTGAGGTTTTGACCTCACAAGTATTTCTCGTTTTAAAGATAGCTAGTCATCTAATTTTTATATATTTAGATCTTTTGAAGCTCAAACAAGCGTGGATTTCCTTGTTTGAATTTTTTTTATCTAAAGAAGAGTTTTGAAGAGGTTTTTTTTATTTACCTCATGGTTTCTTAAATACCAATCTCATTCAAATTTATCTCTTTGAATAGAGGTAAACTAATTATTTTATAGATTTATTCATTGCAATAAGTGAATTTCCTTGTTGGAATTATTTTTATCTATAAATTGTCTATAAAATTATAAAATTTTACTGAATTCATATCTAAATTGTGACATGTTCATTTACAGTATCATATTAAATCTTTTAAGTACACACGTAAATGAATAAATGATCAAACATATTTGAGATTCAGGCTTAAACTATTTAACAAACTCAAAATTTCTTGTTATTAATTGTAATGTTATAAAATTTTGTAGTATGCTGTTTATTCAAACGGGACTTAAATTTTTTTAAATATTTACTAAAAAGACCATATATTTTTAGATGTTAATTTTCAATTAACATTTTAAATATTCACTAGTTTTTTAAAAAAAAAAAAGTGCATTTAATTTTTATTTATTTTTTGACCAACGACAGAAGCATGATACCTGAAAATCGCGTTTGCGTAAAGATTCATTCATTTCTGGAAAGTTAACAATAATTCGGTGGTTGAATCCTGAAAAAACAACAGTATCAATCAATTTACACAAATAATCGATTCCAGAAATAATCACTTCTTAAAAATCACACTCTTTTATTTTCATTTCGTTTCAACAAAAGCGACGTCGTTTTAGAATGGAAGCTCTGAACCATTTCTGCATATAAAAACGAATCTGATTCGTTTTTGTTACAATGGCGTCGTGGCTCAAAGTTGCTGAAGGTAACGTAACGTAACGGATCTCGTTTCTCTTTCATTCGTTTATTCAATTCGTGAATTTCAATTTTGATTCGGATAATTTTGAAGATTAGTGTTTCATCGTTAAATTGTTGATTAGTGCTTAATGTAGTGTAAATGATGATTAATGCTTAATTTTAATTTTAATTCAACAATTTCTTTTTTGATTCGGTTAATTTAATAGCTTTTAGTGTTTAGATTTTTGTAGTTGTTAATTTTGATTGCAATGCTTGAGCTTGATTGATTGTTAAATTGTTGATTAATGATCAATGTAGTGTAAATTGATGCTTAATTTCAATCTTAGTTAGATTTGGTTAATTTTAATAGCTTTTAGTGTTTTAGTTTAAGTAGTTGATGTAGCATGGAATGTTGTTTGTTAATTTTGATCTTAATGTTTGATTCATTTTTAAATTGTTGATTAATGATTAATGTAATCTAAACAATGCTTATTTCAATCATAATTCGATTTTTTTCTGGATTTGGTTAATTTTGATAGTTCTTAGTGTATAGGTTTAGTAGTTAGTGTGGTATGGTTAGTTGTTAATTTTGATCTCAGAGTTTGATTGATTCATTAAATTGTTGATTAATACTTAATGCAATGTAAAATCATCTTTAATTTTGGCAATGGTTTGTGATTCTGTTGTATTGGAAATAGCTTAAAGTGTTTAGCTTTAGTAATTGTTGGGGTATGGCTTGTTGTAAATTTCGATCTCAATGCTTGATTCATCATTTAATTGTTGATTAATGCCTAATGCAATGTAAACTATGCTTAATTTTAGCAATGGTTTGTGATTCTGTTATATTGGAAATGAAGGAATGAAATGAATCATTGAAATGGTAAAGGTGAATTTTTTATTTTTTTTTTATTGAAAACTCGGTATCCAGCCTAATGACCAACTAGTCTGAGGGTTCCTATCACACCGTCCACTTGCGGGGGGGCCTATTTAAAGGCTTTGTATGAACTAGCCCACCGAAATTGCCACGAGGGATAATCGGACCTGAGCCCTTGAGAGCACACTCTAAGGTCCCAAACCAACACCATTAGGCCAACCCAAGTGACTTGCTCTCTCGTGGAAATAGACTTTCTGTAGTTGAAATATTATTTAGTTACCATGGTTAGTTAATTAGAACAATGTTGGATGAAAGATCAAACGACTTGTATTCCAAGTTCTTTCAAAATCTGATTTTGTTGAGCTTAAAATATGATCAGTCCGATTTTGGTCCAATGATTTTGACTCACTGTCGGGAAAATAAATGGTATTGCGACTACAAGTGATCAATCTAGAGGTGTTGTTAATCAAGGATCACAGATAATAGTGGTTTATTCAAAATCTGCTATGCTACAACACTATAGCGACTCTATAGCTGCAATATGACAACACTTATACTAAATTGTGCACTGTGGAATAATAATGGTTTGTCCAAATTTTGTACGCTATGGTGCTATAGGCTCTATTTGACAACAATGTCTGGATTCCAATCTCATGCATACTTCATTAAGTACTAGTCTAAGGAGCATGTATTAATTTAAAGTGTGCATTTTGTTTTTCTCTTTTATTGTTTTTTGTCTAGTAGAAAGGGAGGGGGAATTGTTTCACTGTAGGGTGTGCAATGATGCTCTGGATGGTTCTTTCTCCTACCTTTGTTGCTTTCCGACTCTGACATGTTCTTTTTGTGGCCCTGATTGATCAGATTTATTTGAAGTTGTTGATCGAAGGGCAAAGCTGGTTGCTAATGAAACAGGAGAAGAACAATCTGATTCCAAATCTCCAGGTTTAGATTTATTTTTATTTTTTTTGTATTTTTCTTGCCCCCTTTGTTTAGCAATCAATTCGTAGTCAATACTTAATCTGGAATTAGATCTGGGTTCATTGCTGTATAGCTGTGCTGCCAATATAATTGAAAGATTAAACTCTTGAAGTTAAAACAACTGGTGATTTTTAGGTTTCTTCTGTTCTAGGTCTTGATTCTAGTATTGTTTGTCTTTAAACCTGTAGATTGGGAATTACATAGTTAGAGAGAAAATAAGGTTAACGCCTACTTTAAAAAAGATGGTAGAGTCTCACCTTTGGCATGTGTAGACAAAACCCGTAGATGTTCTAGTAAGGAGGGCTGGGAGATAACAGAAGGAATTATGTTTTTCAGATATAAGTTATGTATATTCTCCTAGTATTACTAGTGCTTACATTTGTTCTATTGCTACTTTTTTGTAATTAGCTTCAAATGGGCAAGGATCTCAAGGCAAGAGAAAGAAATCAAAACCTAAGGTATTGCCACTGAATTTCTATCCTCAGATAATGTCACATCCAACTATAATTAAATGTGTCTTCTTAAATTTTGACAGGCTCAAAAGGGACAGTCCGACTCATCAACTATAATTAGTGATACTACTAAGGAGAAAAATGAATCTCCAGCAGCAACATTGGATGTAAGTGTAACAACTCCAAGCGACAAAGTTGATCCTGTAGCCAAAAATGATGGGAGTGATTCCATTTCTACAAATCAATCAAAGGAGCAGCAACTGACTGATGCAGTATCACCTGTATTAGGAACTTCATTGTCAACAAAGCTAGCTAGCGATACTGTTAAACACGACACAGGTGATGTGGAAGTCTTAGTAAATGATACTGATGTTGATGTTACCACTACCTCTCCAAATAATGAGCCCGTCAAAGAGAAGGCTTCAGATATTAATGAAGTGGATCCTTCTCCTTCTCCCAAAGGAATTAAAGACCCCAACCATGAACCCGCCAGTACTGACCAAATTACCAAGGCTGTAGATTTGGAATCCAATCAAAATATGGATCAAGAAAAAACTGAATCTGTGGCTGATGATGTAGCTCCTAGTACTAGTGATACAATACTTAAAGATTCTGATATAAAAGCTGAACCTATTGTGAATCGAAAGAGCCAAGAGGATCATAAAACCGACATCTCCCCCAAAAAACTACAGGAACAACTTGAAGAGGTAAAACTTATTATGGAGAAATTTATTCATCATTACTTAATATAACATCTTTTAAAAAAATTCTTCTGACTAATTTTTTAGTTGGTACATAGGCTCAAGGATTGCTCAAAACAACTAGATCTACTGGTCAGTCTAAAGAGGCAAGGCTAGCTCGGGTAAGAATGATGTTTAAACTGCCATTTCTGTTAGCTAAGACCTCTTCAAATGGGAAAAGCTGTAGATTAGTTCTGGAATGTCAAAATGAGGTTCTTCCTAATTGCTTCCAATAGATGATATTTTCTAATGTTGCTCAGGTTTGTGCTGGACTGTCATCTCGCCTTCAAGAATACAAATCCGAAAATGCACAGTTAGAGGAACTTCTTACTGCAGAGGTGAAATACTGTTGCTGTTTCTTGTTTAAGCGACTAGAATGTCTTGTTACGTGCTTGAAATAAAATAATGATACTTCCTGTAATTAATTCTAAACTTGCAGAGAGAGCTGAGTAAATCATATGAGGCTAGCATAAAACAGCTACAAAGGGATTTGTCTGAAAGTAAAAAGGAAGTTACAAGAGTTGAGTCAAATATGGCTGATGCCTTGGCAGCAAAAAATGCTGAAATTGAGGCAGTTCTAAGTTCTGTGGAAGCAATTAAGAGGCAAGCTGCATTGTCAGAAGGAAGTCTAGCATCCATGCAGGTTCTTAGTTAATTTATTGAAGTGTGTCTTGCAATATTTTGTTTTCTCTGTGTAACTACTGTATCCACCAGAACTAAATTTTGTAGCGTATGATTTACTTTTGTGAAAGTTTTTTCTTTCTTTATTAAACATATTGAGTTGCATGAGTATTGTTGTCCTACTTTTTTATACATAATCTTGGCTAGTTGACATATTGTTTGAAATTTGAATAATTCCTTCTCCAAGTCGACCTTTGAATATTAAGATTTTTATTGGACTACCAAAAGTTTTGGTCTATGAATGATATGGGTTGATGCTTGCTAAAAAAATATTTATATTCATCTATTCATTTTTTTAGCAAAAGAATAGTTATGCAGAGGCATCATATTAGAGTAAGACATCTTGACTATGTTGACACCCCTAACAATCATTTGCAACATACCCACATATTAGGAAAATATAATGAAGAGGAATGCAAAAAACGGGTGTGTGTGTGTGTGGGATGGGGGGTGGGGCGTCAAAAAACCCAACATATGAGAAAGCAAATGAGGCAAACCAGTTATTAGGCATCCCTGTCCTATTATTGAAGCAGTCAGATCAAATAAAAACAGGTAAAGAATCCCACCAACAATATCCGAAATGGCTAAACCATGATACACTAGTTTTATCAACACTAGCGTCGCCTTCTCAATAAATGTGGGTGACTTGAAATTCAATTGCCTAGTGATATGAAGGCAATTTCTCCATTTATTTCCTAAGTGCCAAGGAACCAAATTTGGAGAAGACAAAGATTGAACAACCAACAGAGTCAGTCACCAATTCAATTTGTTTCCATTATCCATAAGATAACTGCCACTAATTTTTTCAGAACATTATACAACCAGCTTCATGCACATGTTATAGCTATGGGCTTCATTTATCCATTTGCAAATGTGTCTGTTGTGTATGGTGTCTGTTAAAGTTTACACATTTCGCAGATTTTGGGGAACCTTTATACTCGATGAAATGGGAAAATATTGGACCATTATAGCGTGTTGGATCCAGTATCGTGGGAATCTACATATTTCAGTTTTCTTCATCAATTTCTTTTTAGACATACAGGATTTGTTGTTGTACCATAGTCCACAGCTTCGTTTTATTCATGTTCTGTTTTATTTATAATTTTTAAGGCATGAGTAACACTGGTTATATCTTATCAGGCAAACATGGAGTCTATGATGAGAAATCGGGAACTAACAGAGACAAGGATGATGCAGGTAATCAGGTTCTCCGATGCATGTAAGATTCCCATAATTTTATATGTCCCATTCATATGTATAATATTTGGCATCATAAAACTGTTGCTCTTGCAGGCTCTAAGAGAGGAGCTAGCATCTGTTGAGCGAAGAGCAGAAGAGGAGCGCGCTGCACATAATGCTACCAAATTGGTCTGTGACTTGTATTGTTTAGTTCTTGTGTTTATGCATTTGACATTGCTTTTTAATGATTATGTGATTTGTAGAGCAGGCTTCTATGGAAAGAGAAGTGGAATTGGAGCATAGAGCGGTTGAGTCATCTACTGCCCTTGCAAGGATACAGGTGACATCATCACTTACTGTTGTTAAACTTATAAATGGAATGCTATTACAAATTATATTAAAAGCGTAACCGATAGCATAATAGCAAATATAATTACTGAGAAAACTCATAATTGGATTTTAAGCATAGTTGGAAATTTATCCATGAGATAATATTTGAAAATATCACTTCGTGTATTTAGGATGGTAGTACCCAGGCCCTGCACAGTTTTCAGGCTGCAAGGGGCTGGTCATATCACTATTTGGCATCCTTGTTTATACCAAAAGTGTTTTAGAAGGAAATGGGGGAAGTTCTGAGTATAAATTATTATCAATGCTACTACACAAGTCTGACAACATTCCCTCAAGCTTTTTCTTAAGTTTGTCAGCTGGCATCATCGTACAGGCATCAGTGATGCTATTTGAGTCTTGCTATTTTAAATTTTAAACATACTAGTAAGGCTTGGTTGTTGTAGTTGATCTGTTTTAAAAAATATTAATGAACAATAGTAAAAAATTCACCAGCATAAATGATGTACGGCTGTGTTGGTCCCCCCTTTGAAGCTATTTTGATCGTAGATTTGTTATAGACATCAATGTTGAACATACACATTGATTTTTTTTAGTTTCTTCTTTTTTCAGAGAATAGCAGATGAAAGGACAGCAAAGGCCACAGAACTTGAGCAGAAGGTGGCACTTCTCGAGGTACTTTGTAAAGAAGTGAAATTGTTTCTTTTTTAATATGAAGGCTGTTTATTAGTATTTCTATTTGAAATATGGATCTACTGAAAATTTTAATGACAACCTCGGTTATTATCAGGTTGAGTGCTCATCTTTAAATCAAGAATTGCAAGATATGGAAGCTCGTTTGCGACGGGAACAAAAAAAATCACCAGAAGAAGCAAATCAAGTAATTCAGGTATAGACCCAAATTTCTAAGTAGGCTGTTTTGAATCTTCATTAGGCCTCAAATTTTACATCTTTAAAGATTTTTTTACAAGTATGAATTTAAATAGTCGATACTCTTTTGATTGATTGTCAAAACACAATTGATATGCCGTGGATATGAAAATTGAGGACATATACACTTTTGTTTTTCTTCCAAAAAGTGTCATTGCTTAGATTATGAGGACGAACTAAGTGTAAATTGGTAGTATTGGGGAAGATGAATATTAGTGTATAATTATATTATGTTTTTTTAGGGATTGAATTGATAACTGGGTTTTTTATTTATGAATTGAATCTTGAATTATTTTAAAATTCATGTATAATGTATTTGCTCCACTTAGTGATCGAACATTATGCATAATTTCATCCATGTAGCCGACCCCACTTAGTGGAATAAGGCTTGGTTGTTGTTGTGTTGTATAATATATTTGCTCATGTTTGTAACTGTTATTTTTATTTGGAAAAGTTATATTTTATTGATCATGTGTCTTACGATTCAGAAAATGATACAATACATGATTCGAAAAATAGGTCATCCGTTACATGATATGTATCCCGGTTTGATAAACATGCTAACAACGTTTATTACTGCTTTTTGAAATATCAAATATACCTTATCTTTTAAAAAAATAAAATATATATCAAGAGTGTGGGAGGAGGAGTCGTGTTGTGTGCATAAAATTTCAAGGGACATAGTTTTCCCTGGACATAACTGATGAATACTATTCAGAAATTACAATCTTCCACAGCTTGTCCAGCTCCAACTGGTCAAAGGCTTGTTGGGCTATTGGCATGTATCATTAGTATTCAAACTTTTGAAGTAGCAATCATAATAATATTAGTGATAAATATTCATCCTTATGGAATCATAACCTTGCAAGTTTGGTATATTTAGATACAAGCATGGCAGGAAGAAGTGGATCGTGCTCGTCAGGGTCAGAGGGAAGCTGAAAACAAATTATCTTCCTTGGAGGTATATTTTTAATATTTCCTTATGAAGTTTATTGGAGATAATGATCCTCTGTCTTATAAATCAAGGTTTGATTCATATTATTCATTACGTGTTTGGTTTCAACATTTCAGGCTGAACTACAAAAGTTGAGAGTTGAAATGGCTGCCATGAAGAGAGACGCTGAGCATTATTCACGTCAGGTAATAATGTTGATGATCACAGATGCTTTTAACATTATTTTGTACTGAGTAAAACTCCTACAAGTTTATGAGTTGAGTCCATAAAGATCCCAAATTTACATTACTTGTGCTAAACATCATGTTCTTGTAACAGGAGCATACAGAGTTAGAGAAACGCTATCGGGAACTGACTGATCTTTTGGTAATTTCTGGCATGGTTAAATTTCAGGCAAGTTTTTGTGATGTCAAAATTTTAATAGATTTGTGTTATTTTCACTGCAGTACTACAAACAAACACAATTAGAAACCATGGTCAGCGAAAAAGCTGCTACAGAGTTTCAATTGGAGAAGGAAATTAAGCGTCTTAAAGAAGCACAGGTATGTGTTTAAGCTCCTGTGGCCTCTTGATTATTAATTTGACTTGGCCTGGTTCTTGACGCCGTTTTTATGTTGAACAGGCAGAGACTGAAAGAAGTAGAGTTTCTCGTCGAGCATCGTCATCTTGGGAAGATGAGACTGACATAAAAGCCCTGGAGTATGTTTTCACTTATTATTGTGTTAGCATTTATCTTGTTTCTCTGTTAGGCATTTGATCAAAATAATCATAAATTTAACCTCATTGGTCATGTTCTCTACCAGTAGAGAAAGAAGTTCCTTCACCCATGTGTCAAATTATCTTATTTTCTCTTCATACTCTAATTTGCTCATTACTGCATGTGGTTTAATTTTGATTTGCTTATGATATCTCTGTTAAACCCTTAAATTACTGTGCTGGGCTTCTTCTATATGCTTGTCTTTTCTCTCTAAAATGTTACGCCATTTATTCTTTTTGGTTGAAGAATTCGAAAATTGATCTTATGAAGTAACTAATTGCAGGCCTCTTCCTTTGCATCACCGTCACTTGGCTGGTGCAAGTATTCAGGTATGACATCCATCGCATTTTATGTCATTTTCATTCTCAAATCAAACACTAATTTTAACCATGTGTTTTGGATGCCTTATGCAGTTGCAGAAAGCAGTTAAACTGCTAGATTCAGGGGCAGTCAGAGCCACGAGATTTCTCTGGCGTTATCCAACCGCTCGAGTTTTTTTATTTTTCTATTTGGTGAGATAAGTTAATTAGCTGTTTGATTCCTGACATTAACCACCATGGAAGGATTTGAATTCACTAACCTTGAGATATTGCAACAGGTCTTTGTACATCTCTTCTTGATGTATCTCTTGCATCGCCTTCAGGTAAAGATGCTCATTTAATTGCAATATGCGACAATTTTTTATACATTATACCATGTTAACCCTATCCCAGCGGATATTTTTTCAATCAAATTTCGTTGACTCTGTATATTTTCCATCCTCTATTATGTAGGTACAGGCGGACAGTATGGCTGATAGAGAAGTTGCAGAATCTATGGGACTTTCTATGGGACTTTCAAACCATAGTTTACCTTGAATTATCTAAATATTCCATTTAGGACATTTCTGACTACATATTTTCAAGTGTACATTTTTAAAGCACAGCAGGTTTGGGTGGCTTGATTACACTTCAGCAAATACTAAAGTATGCAAACCAAAAGAGGAACTGACAAGCATCTAATCTTGAGGCAAATGTCAGAGAAACTGCTGTAGATTGAAGCTGGGAAAATTAGAGTTTGTTGTACTGAATGATAAATATACGGATCAAGGCATCTTTCTCGAGCAAACGTTCCCTGGAATCGGATTGTTAAATATGTTTGTCTGTCCTTTTTTTATTCTTCTGCTAAAGTTTGTATTTTGAGGAGGAAGTAACAATGTTGTAGATACAAATTTCTTTGGTTATATCATTATTTTGTTATTTACAACACTTAAAAAAAGAAACAGTTGCACTTACTAGATAACTTGTTTAGCGTGAGAATCTGAATGTTGATCTTTATGAGATATATATGAGAATATCAAAACTCTGCAAATGTAAAAAAGTGAGAAATATCTTTTAGAGTTAACTTTGGAAAATTGCACAAGAATGGTGAAAATTAAAGGCTTAATTGCACTTTTGGCTCCCTATGTTTCAAGAAGTTGCGATTTTGGCCCCCTAACTAATTAAAATACAAAACAACCTCTTATGTATTGGATCTTTGGCAGTTTTGGCCCCCTATACCAATTTTGACTCGGTCAACGTTGATGTGGCACTTCAAAGCAATGCACACGTGGCGGCTTTGAAGTGCCACGTCAGCGTTGACCGAGTCAAAATTGGTCTAGGGGGCCAAAACTGCCAAAGATCCAATACATAAGAGGCTGTTTTGTATTTTAATTAGTTAGGGGGCCAAAATCGCAACTTCTTGAAATATAGGGGGCCAAAATCGCAACTTCTTGAAACATAGGGGGCCAAAATTAAAATAAAAAGTGTGTAGTGCAGGTAAGTTTGGCCTTCACTAAAACTTGAATCACTCTTGAACTAGTGATTTCATTGCAAGTATGTTTTATTATTACTTTAAGTTTCTCAAAATACAATGTAATTTTTTCCAAGAAGACTCTAAATTAACGTATGAAGTGTTTTTTTTTTAATAAAGCTAAAAAGTGGAAAAGAATTGACCCATCAGTTTCAACTTTCAAGCAACAAATGATGATAGAACTTCGAATTCTGCTCTGCTCACAAAATGTTTTGCTCATTTCCAACCAAACTTCCGAAAATGCCCTTGCGTGAGTTAACTAACGCAAGTGTTAATTCCTGCGGAAGTTAGCTCACGTGTGTGTTAATCTCTGCGTGAGTTAACTCACGCAAGAGCATTTTCGAAAGTTTGGTTGGGAATGAGTAAAACGTGCTGGGAGAAGAGCAGAATTCTAGAACTTACTTCTAAAAAAAAATGATGATATAACTATTGTATTTTATAAGGTTTTAGACAAAAGTCACATTTGCTTAATATACACTCAAATTATAAAGAGATGAATGGATCTATATTGTTGGGGTAAATCAATTTTACACCAAGATTCAAACAGAATTCATTATTTTGACCAAAAAAATAATATTTCATTATTTTGTTATTTTTTGAAGCTGTTAAATGGATTCAACAAATGGGTTTCGTGAACGTTATTTTTTTAGGTTGATTACGAGACCATTGTCGGTGCTATTCAATCATCCAGAGCTGATGTGACTGAATTTTGCAGCATCTTTACAACAATCAAAACAATTGCTTTAAATTCAAATTTTGTGGTAAAATTTATTAGAAGACACAAATATGATTATTCATTGTCTTGTTATGCTGGTCGTAGCTTTGCATAATTTCCATTTGAAGTTATATAAAAGAACATGCAACTCTTTTTGTTACACCAAAGACAGACTCTCAAACTACAAATATGCTAGTTTGCTGAAACTTCATCAGCAGCAAGTGGAAAACAGCACATTCAATAAACACTTGACTTTTAGAATTTTCAATAGGATGTTCTTTGAATTCATGTTATTGAGTCACATTGACTATAATAGTCAGTTTTGTCAACCGTAGATATAGGAAAATAGCGGCATGTTCAAATTCCACTAAGCAGCAGTGCTATAGCGTTGCTATAGTCACTATTTGACAACATTATGTACTAAATTGCATATCATGGAACAATAGCAATTAGTTCAAATTCTGCTACCACTATAGCTGCTATAGTTCAAATTCTTCTAAATATCCATATGGGGCATTTAGAAGAGCTTGATCAGATTTTTTTAGATCTATAACATGACATAAGTACTTGTTTAGGTAGTGTTTGGAAGAGTTTATATAGTACATGCCCATGAATTGAAAGATAGTTTATGAAAACAGTTTAGGTAAAGCTTATGCAAAGCTTATTTATCGTCCACTTTTTGTCTCCTATCCATGTCAAATTCTATTTGTTTAATTGAAGAACAAATGTTGAGAACACAATAGTTTTCCAATGCATATATCCAAATATAAATAATCTATTTAATTTAACTGCTTCAATTAATTAAGCTGCCTCCATCATCTGCTATATAAACACCCAATAAATCAACTTCAACCCCAAACTAAGAGTTATGTTATGTGCACCGTCTGATACACTATCAAATATCAAAAAGCCATTTAGCATCTACCTATGCACAGGGTTTTAAACAGCGGTCAGTGTAATTGTTGTGGTAGCATCACAATCCTTGATATTGTAGAGAATTTCAATCAAATACGGCCAATGCAACCTCAATCACCCTTACGTTATGGTTTCGGCCACATTAAAAGCATTGTGTTGCTGCCTGTGCTACAGTTTCGAACCAGTTTTTAAAACCCTGCCTATATGCATCACATTAATTTGGTAATTTTTCTAGCACAGTTGTCCATCACATCACCTGATTATATATAAATGGAAAAAATAAATAAATAAATCATGCAGGCATTGGGTTGGAGTACCTCTTGTTTCTCTTTAATTAAAAAGTTTTATAATAAAAATACGATGTTAATCTTGACGCACCTCAATAATATATCAAATAATTTTATATTAATTCAACGTTTATACAAATCATCTATATGATATAAGCTTTCAATCCAATAGTCAATTTAGCAAAATATGTATCCGGTGAAAATAATGAGTGTGAGACTCTCACCTGATAGAATCTGCCATCACGCTTTTTCACACCATAACCCAACATAATCGTTCCAAAACTCTTAACCTCAGTGACAACCCCATTTCTTTTACACACATGTTTCCCAATCCTTGAAACTAAACCATTTAGAGCTTCTTTTTTCACATTCGGCTTGAACAAAAGCATGCAATCATAAGGTGCCATTTTTCCTTCTTCCTTCTACCTATCTGCATCATGACATAACAAGTTAACCCAGTTACAGCTTAATTTGCAGCTTATATAGCATATGCGCTTATCATGATTAACGCTTATGTATAAGTTATTTCTATAACAAAACATAAAATAAAGTTAAATTGTTTTCGTATAAGTTATAAGCTATTTTCATTACTATCATGAAGAGCTTGTGAAAATAAGCTGACAACAACTTATGAATGTGTCATAAGTTGTGTTCAGAAGTTCTCTCAGACATCATCGCAAGTGATTTATGTCAGTAAACAAGCTCAAATAAGCTATGAAGCATGGACACAAACACCGGACACGATACGAACATGTCAACATCGATAATAATTTGAGAAAATGACATAATTTAATGTAATTACATTCGTTGGAGTCGAACAAAACATGTCGGACACCGGACACACCAAACAGGCCATATGTAACAAATACTTCAAATTGAAGGTGTGTCGTGTGTCCAAGACGACACTGTCACATGTGGTTATATTCACATTTGGCTTGAAGGGCACACGACACTGTCACATGTAGTTATATTCACATTTGGCTTGAACAAAAGCATGCAATCATACGGCGGCTTTTCCGTTCCTTCCTCCTACCTATCTGCATTGTTACATACCAAGTTAACTATGATCCTAGTTGTCTATCATCACCTCTAAAACTATGACCCTGCTTCAGCTTAATTTGCTGCTTTTTACATGCACTTATCATCAGTGGCGGAGCCAGGAATTTTATAAAACCTGGGCAAAAAGTTTATCACAAATTCATATGTGACATAATATATATAAATAGTCATAAATCGAAATAAAAGAGGTTCGTCATTTTTTCAACAAAAGTACAATTTTAAATAAGAAAGATGAAATATAGCCTGCCAATAGCGTGCTAAATAAAATTAGGAGGTAAATGCCCTTTCCGCGACCTCTTTCGAGTGAATGTTCGAATAATATCAACATCATCAAACGACTTGATTATCTCCCGCTCAATGTAACATATCATCAAGTCATTCAACCACACATTGTTGATCTTGTTGCGCAATTTAGTCTTGATAATCTTCATTGCTGAAAAAGCTCTTTCAACGGAAGCTGTCGACACCGGCAATATCAAAGCCAACTCAATGAGTTTGTAGACTAATGGAAATACCAAATGTTTCTTAGTTTGAACCATCTTCATAGCCAAACTTTGAACATCTTCACAAAAAGAAAAGGATTAAACTCATTGGCCACATTAGGCGGTGGTTCTTCTACTTCGGCTTCCCGTTGCACATCATTCACATTCTCAATACTTGTTCTATCAACCAAAAACCTCCTCATCTCTGAAAGTTTATATAAAAGATAACATATAAACATATCACATATAATAGTTTGAAAATTTAATTTCAAGCATTATCACATTTTTCAACTTTCAAGCATTATCACATTTAGTCTTGTTTTTTTTCCTACAGATTCTACATAGTTAAAAGCATAATTTAAGAGTACACTACAAACAGTACACTACAAAAGTTTTTCATTTTTGTGATGAAGTTTGATAACAATAGCACAAAGCACAAATTGTGATGAAGTTTCATAAGTTATAACCCTCGTTAACATACCAACTTTAAAAAAGTTTTCATTTTTTTACCTACAAACATTATTTTGAATTGTATTAAAAAAATCGTCATTTTAGAATGATATATCATATAAATTAAAATTAATCAGCACCAATGAAATTCAATCTCAAAGCATTGTACAAAATGAAAGTATTATCGATCCTTTAGCAATAATTATTCTGAATTAGGGTTTGAGAAATCAAAATTGGGGATTATCAACAATTCTAAATTGGGGTTTGGAATTTGAATAATCAACTCATTCACCCATTAACAAATAACAAACATCATTAACAAAATAGAACAAATAACAAAGGAAATAACATAGAATTAGAACAAACCTGAAGGAGAGTGGAGAGGAGAAGGAATGAAAATGGAGGCAGTCTGAGAGTTGAGAGAGTGAGTCAGGGAGAAGCAAAGGAAAGTAAAACAAGACCGGGAGAGGGAGAGTCGCTTGTAGTTGTAGAAAAGGAGAAGAGTATACGCGTTGAAAAAATAGAAACAAAACACTAAATTCTATCTCTCTCTCCTTTCTTTTTTAAGTGGGAAAAATGGCATTGGGCTGGGCTTTTACAAAGCAAGCATCAGTAGAGCCTGGGCTACAGCCCAACCTAGTTGGGTGGTGCCTGCGCCACTGCTTATCATGATAAGCGCTTATGTATAAAGCTATTTCTATAACAAAACATAAAACTAAGCTAAATTGTTTTCGTAAAAGCTATAAGATATCTTGAAGAGCTTGCAAAAATAAGCCGAAAACAGCTTACGAACGTGTCATAAGTTGTGTTGATAAGTCCTCTCAAACAGTCGCACAACTGATTATGTCAATAGATAAGCTCAAATAAGTCAATCCAAACATACCATATGTAACACCAATTCTTCAAATTGGAGGTGTGCGGCGTGTCCATAACTAACACCGATTCTTCGAATTGGAGGTGTATCATGTGTCCATAACTTATTGTGTTTATAAGTTCCCTTAAACAGTCGCTCAAATGTTTATGGCAGTAGATAAACTCAAATAAGTCAATCCAAACAAACTCTATGGGTGTGTTTGGAGGGATGACTTTCGAGGGCTAAGTCTATATTTACATATATTTGATATTTTAAAAAAATTAAACGAACAAAATGATACATTCCAAAGCCCTCCCTTCCCAAACCCTCCAAAATCCAACTCACAAACACACCCTATTAAACACCAAGAGTCAAAGTTGAAGGATTGTCACGTGTCTTTAGCTTATGAAAATGAGCTGAAAACAACTTATGAACAGTATTCTTAGGTTTCCTCATACAGTTTCACAAATGTTTATGTCACTAAACAAACTCAAATAAGTAAATCTAAATTGGCCTTATGCAACCCCGAAACTTCAAATTGAAGGCACATAAGTCCAACACGACACCGTCACATGTAGTTATATTCAATCACTTTTATTTTTTTAAAATTATTATCAATATCTGCGTGTGAGTATTAGTGTTGTGTCCAGTGTTCCCTAACAAGTTAACCAACAAATTTAAATGAACATTTCTACATAAAAATCAATATTCAAATTATGAAATGAAATACGAATCATTGAATAAATTTGAAGCTTGTATAACATTTAAATCAGAAAAATAAATTTCATGACAGAAAACAAATATATGCAGATTTCGTTTTCGTGATGGAAAAACAAATTGAAAGCAAAATCGACGGAAGAGAAAGAGAGAGAGGATAGATTCGAAACTGAGGATTACAAAATGAATCCGGCGAGACGACGGCGTTGTTGTGTTTATACTGTCAGTGTTAACTAGTTGAGGAACAAATTTGGAGCCAATTTTAAAGGTTAGTTTGTTATGGATTAAAAAAATGATTTGTTTTTTATTGATAAAAAATGAAGGATAAAACAATTATAGTCTATTTTTTTATGTGCTGCTCTCATCTTCTACTTAATATCATGTAAGTTAAACACATATTTCACTACCAAAAAAAAAAACACATATTTTACATCTTCGGTTTATAGAACTTGAAGGACATCAATATATTGAATCTTAGTATCATTAAAATCTAGTTTCATGATGTCGAATCAATAAGACATGTGACTTCTTTTATTTTATTTTTTGTTGTTTGAGGTAAAATGTGATTTATAGGAGAAAAAAATTGGTATGTCGTTTTTTGATTACTTTTGAATTATAGAATCTGAAACCACAAATAGACACTTAGATTATAGGATTTGAACAAATGCAATATAAGAATTTTATAGTGCGCACAAAAAGAAAGGGAGACAATGAGAAAATCTCTCAGTTTTTAGAGATTTAGACCCTTTGTTATAGGTTAAAAAAATATGATTTTTCCTTTATATTTCTAAAGATGATTTTTATTAAAACTTAAGAATTGTATAAATTATTTTGAACTCATTTGTTCTTGGGAGAGTAAGTTTGATATTTAAAAATTTATATATTGATCGTTAGAGATTTAACATAACGAAAATCATATAATTTTAAAAAAATATATCTAAAAAATTATTTTTATGTTTAACCATTTTTGAAATTTTATCATCCAAAAAGAATTGATGAATGTTTATAAAAGAATATATTTTTATAAATGAACTAAATTAATTGACATTCTTTAATTTAAGTGATGTTTTAATTTGTAGATTAAGTGACAAACACCAATTAAAATTTCCACATACATTTATAAGGTCTTGGATTTGAATCTAAGTAAAGTTCTGGCTTAACAATATCGTTCTTATCATTTGAGTTAGACCTTATAGACGAGAGTTAATTTATTTTATATCTAAAACGCCATAGACTAGATTGATCAAATTTCACGATTTATGTTGATTTACTCTCTCATATCTTAAATATAAGCAAAAAAAATCGAACAAAATATATGTATCCGTTCCAAATTTTTATCCAAATATACATCAATTTTGTTGAACTATTATTTGATTATACTTGAGCATGTTATAGTATTTTTTATTAGGGTCTTGCTAACAAATGTCTCGAGTAAATTTTCCAATAAAAAATGTCTCGAGTAAATTATTTTTGAGAGACCAAGAATTATTTATTATTATTATGTGTAAAAAAATGTCTTTCATAGCTTCATCCATGCAAAAGGACGGTTGGAAGTTTCAACTAGCCCGCATTGTGGACTTTCTTTAATATTTATGGTTCAATCAAAACTAGGATCATGCTATGTAAAAAATGTCTTTCATAGTTTCATCCATGCAAAAGGACGGTTTGAAGTTTCAACTAGCACTCTCACTCATACAAAATTTAGTGGTTGACATTTTTAATTTTTACGGTTCAATCAAAACTAGAATCAAGCTATGTAACATTCTTACACCACTCCGAAAAGACCATTGTCCTACTAGTGAACCGAAATGAGGTTTGTGTCCTGCCCTTTCCTTTCATTCAACCATGAAAAGCACTCACTTCACTTTCTTTCTCATTCCTTTATTTATATACACTATTTTCCTCTTCTTTTTTTAAAATCAACACTCTCATTCATTATCTTCTCAATTTTTTTTACTTTCGATTAGCATTTTTACGATTGTTATGGCAGAGCAACCGGTGATTTTTTCGGCAACAATAGAGAACCTGATAAATCAAATATGCAAGGAACAATCGCAACAACCACTTGATCATTTAGCGAGACAAGGTCTTGCTGCGATTGAAGAACAACAAGCTTTTACACTTCTTACTAATATTTCCAAATGTAAAATTACAAAAAGTCTTAATGCTTACGTTATGTACATGCTTAAACAACCTCGTTACTCTCACTCTCCTTCCAGCCCCTCCCCTTGGTCGTCGTCTACACTCTCTCCTTCCCAACCCTACTCTTTGTCAGCACCTCCGTCTACGCCTCCTCCTGTTGCTAGAGCTTCAAGCATTCATAATACAAATACATCTCGAATCCAACTTCCAAAGAAAGAAAGGTTGTTCAAAATTTTAGATTTTCCACAACAGGAACTAAATACTATTCTACCCCATATTTCAACTCTTGAAGCAAATCACCTTGTTGATAATCATGAAATGGTATTCCAAAATCCTCAAAATTTTGCTTCTCAAATGCAAAATGAGTCACCATCACCACTACACAGTTATGAAACTAAAATCGAACCTCTAAACGCTACCTTACAAGAAAAAACTCCTTCATCTCCTATTGTCTCTGATGGGAATCTACATGATTGTCTAACACTCTCATCTACACATCTCCATTTTCCATCTTTTGACAACTTTGTTGAGGAGCTGAGACACAAAGTCACCAACATAAGAAATCTAAACAAAAGTGCAATAAATCCATATATAATTGCAGACCAATGGAAAAATTGCATTGCTTTTGTAAATGATTGGATGAACACCAATGTGGAATGTGGAAAAAAGCTGGTTGAGAAAAATATATCATGGAATTCATCTGCTCAGATAATTGAACCCATTACGGAGTTGGGAATTCCTAATCCCAGGTTACCTACTGTCATTACTATGGAAGAACCCGCGATGAATTTCACTCCACCAATTCAAAGCAAACCAGTGAAATTCTTTGCCACCAAAGAAGATCTTGACAACCTGGAACAAATCAAGCAATCTCAAGCTCAAATCCAGCACAGCCTCGACCTTTTGCTCTCAAAATTTTGTTAAACTTTAGTAAGTTTTTCATTATGTTTTAGTTCGTCATATAATATTTTTAACATTAATTAGGAGTCATTTCAGAATTATTTTAGTAAGTTTTCATTATGTTTTAGTTGAGTTGTGTAAATAAATCAATGTATGAGCATGGCAGAGCAATCATGCGTACAAGGTCTTGAACCATGTCAAATCACTCAAACCAGATAACTATGTGGTCGTGTTGTACTTTTTACAAGATTTATCAAGTGATTTATTGGGGTATAGTTGCCATTGGTGTTTCGATAATGAGAAATGGGACAAGAGATAAAGAAAAGTTGAAGGATCATCTACTCATACATGTGTGATGGGTACTATGAGTTGTGTGTCACAGAGCTTGGAAAGGATTTCAAGATGTTCAATCACTGTCTCATGCACGATGTGCACAAGGATATGCGAGTCGCACACAAGGTTGTGTGTGTCGCGCATAAACTATTCCAGAAATATTGGAAACGCTCGCCTATAAAAAGAAAAGCCATGTCTCGTGGAAAAACACTCTAGGACAATCATAACCCATCAAAATCGTGATTATAAAGGCTAGGAGTGATCAGAAACATCACAGAGGTGAGGATTCATGATAAACTGATCCTTTAATCATGCATTTATTTTCATATGCAATTGTTTATGTTTAGTTAGTTTCCTTGGTTAGGTCATGTGGATGACCTTCTTTGTAAGTACTTGAACCATGTTATTTGTTGAGTACTTTTAAATGCAATTGAGTTATTTAGTTTTAGTTTGTTAATCTATTTTATTAATGTTGTTTATGTGTTTACCAATATTCATAAACTAATCTAAGTCTCTTAAATTATCATTAGCCTTAATGTTAACCGTTTAATCTATAATAGCTTTAGACATATTCTACTGCCACATTTGTCATAAGAGTTGTAACGCAAAGTCAAGACTTCAATGCTTACTTATTCACCTAAGACATTATGGGATTGTAATAAACGAAGAGGGTTACTACTAAAACAACGGGCTTAACTACTTTTGTTAGACCACCTAAAACAAAGTAAACAATTGTAGGCTCTAGACTTAGTTACTGAGTAGCGAAAAATAAGACAATCGAACATGACCTAATCACAGTTCAATATGTTTTTACTTCGTTAGTATAAACCAACCATTGTCTAGTGCAACCCTCCACTCCAATATCTTTATCATGATTGTAGTAGTTGAGTAGGAATTTCAAAATCCATGTGGATATAAACTTTTATAAATATTACTACTTGATGATAATTTAGTACACTTGTTAAATTGACCATCAAATTTTTTGTGGTGTTGTCGGGGATCGTTGACAATTTCAATAAGTAACTGCGATTTTAGTTAGGATTTTTGTTACCTTTAAGTCTTCTGTTTTGCTAAATTCAGTTTATTTTATTCATAAATTATGAAAAAGAAATAAAGAGATTTGAAATCATAGTTGACTGTGTGCAGTGTTACTAAGACATGGGTATAAAAGTAATTAAAAATGGGAGACAAATTTAGTCAAACATTTGAAACCTTTGCAGGCAACACCATTTTGGACAAATTACACATGGGTTCTAGTTGCTAAATCCACTAGCAATTGAGATAAAAATGTTAGTATGAAATACTCTCAAGACAAACCAATATGATAGAGGCGAGTCACATGACCCCATGAGCATTTGAGCACTAATCTTGAGTAGACGAAAAACTACTCACTCACAAGGAAGAGGAAATACATGGAATTTTTCAAAGGATTAATATGCTTAGAGCTCAAATATCTTTTGATTAATAATCCAAAGCTTCTCCAAAGTAACGTTATACTTTCAATGACTACATTTTTATGCATGTATTCTAATAGTACCAATAAGAAACAATTTGGGAGTTACACATTTTGGGCATCACCTGACATATGTGTTAACAAAAGATTTACCAAACGCAAACTATTCAACCAAATTATTTGCAAGCTGAGAATATTAGATATCAACTCATCATCTTGAAGTTTCTTTTCTTAAAAAAAAATAATTAATTATCTTGCAAAAGATATACCTCAAAAGATTTTGAAAAAATTATTCAAAATAGCTCTTTTAAAATTTTAAACTCTTTGAAAATTTATTATCAAAGAGGATTGATGGATGTTTATTATAAGCACTAGCGAAAAGACACGCATTCACGTGTCCGTCTTTTCGCTCTTTTTATTGCGCTAACATTTGAAAATTATGAGCGGTGTTTTTCTTTTTTATGAAATTTTAATTTTGATTAAAACTAAAAATATAAATGTTTGTTGCTTTCAAGTTATAACAAATCATGATAACTATGATTATCTATTTAAATGACACCAACAATATAACAAAAAAATAAATCTAAATTCTTTTTTTTAATGACACTGACAACAGTCTTTATTATGGAAAAAATTGTCTAAGGGTATAATTGGAATAATGAAAAAATATATAAATATACTCATCAAGTTTGTTACACTCTTTAAATAATAAAGTAAAACAAAAT